>Ga0136624_1000017_pt1 | contig 46177 bp, 46 predicted proteins | sample AntDrymUQ4692206_2_FD_104802 | JGI IMG/M metagenome (GOLD analysis project Ga0136624, IMG submission 104802) | Polar desert sand microbial communities from Dry Valleys, Antarctica - metaG UQ469 (22.06) | ecosystem: Environmental > Terrestrial > Soil > Desert | place: Antarctica: Dry Valley... | reverse complement strand
GTGCCGAAGTCGAAGTCCAAGCGCTCCAGCTACATCCCGCCCAAGCCGCCCAAGCCGAAGCCGAGTCCCCGCTGGGTGCCCTGGCTGGGCCTGGCATTGATTCTTCTCGGGCTCGCGCTGGTGCTGCTGAACTACATCCTGCCGGGAATGCTGCCCGGTGGGAACTACGTGCTGATCGTGGGATTCGTGATCATGGCCGCTGGGCTGATCGTCCTCAGCCGGTGGCGCTGAGCGCTGCCATCGCGGACCTGTGAAATTCCAGCGATGTCATCACGTCCACAGACTTGTCCCCAGATGGGGACAAGCGCCCGCTACGGCAGCGACTGCCGGGCGACCTCGTGCCGCTCGGTCATGCGCTCACCACAGTGGCGTGGCGGCACCGCCGCGCCCCGGACCAGCAGCAGCAGCTCGGCACCGCAGCCACCACACCAGTAGGTGATGCGCTCGTCGCGCGGGTCGACGGGCTCGGGCGGACCGTCGGGAACGTAGGCGGCGCCCCGGCGCAGCGAACCCAGCGAGGCGATCCCCACCCGCCAGATGAACAGCCCCAGCAGCGGTGCGAACACATACCGCGCCTCGACGACGTCGAAGGCAACCAACGCCAGCCCCACCCCGACCAGGGGCCAGAACCAGCGGCGCGTCGGCACGGTCGGCCACCTCCTGTTGACAGCTCCAGCCTATGTCGCGCGCGGCAGGGTGGGGCGGCCTCGTTGACCGCCGACCCCAACTCGACCCGGGGTCCCGCGACTTGGTCAACGCCACGGCGACCAAGTCGCGGGACCATGGCACTGGACGAAGTCTTGCGGCATGACCCACTTGTCGCCCGGGCGGCTCCGAACGGTCGGTGGAAGCAACAGCCGTCCCCGGCGCCGAGGTGCCGGGGCCGTTTCCTGCCCTGATCGCATCTGCTACACCCGCTTGATAGCCGGGCGCTGGTCGATTCTATCTGACATCTCAGCGTCCTCCGCCGGCAGGTCATACCGGTCGCCCGGTGCGGTCGGACCGGGAGGCGTGCGCCTCCCGGTCAGACCCTCGATCAGCCGGTCGGCACGCCGGCCGCGAGCTCCCTGACGGCCTGAGTCGTCAGCGGCTGACCGCCGATCGCCCAGTCGCCACTCGCGACCTCCTCGATCACCACCCAGGTCACCTGGCGCATGGCCTCGCCTTCGATGGCGACCATCGCCTCGGTGGGCCCCTCGATGACCTGGCGCTTCTGGTCGGCGGAAAACACGTCCTCGATCAGCTTCACGTTGATGAGCGGCATGGCTCGTCCCCTCCTCGTCTCGTCGGTCGATGGCAGGCAGCGCGCCCGCGTCGATGTCAAGAGCGTGGCGTGAGGGCGTGTGAGTCCGCGTTTGAGCGTCCGGATCAATCTGGTCGGCGACTGCACGCGCCGAGCGGCTCAGTGGTCGTGGGAACCCACCTCGACCTCGCAGTCCCCAGCCTCGACCCCGCCGGTTCCAGCCATCCGCCGTGTTCGGTTCCGAGCGCCTCAACTACTGGCAGCGGGGCACGCTTTCCGCGGCGCCGTACAGCAACAGAGTTGGAACGGTGATGTGGGGCAGGACGTCTCGCAGATCCGCCTCGGCGAAGGATTGGGCGAGCACCCATGCCCCGGCCGGATGGAACTCGGACATGATCGCGATGAGTTCTTCGGCCATCGCCGCCAGCGCGGCATCGGTGAGCAGGTCGAGAATCCAGCCCGGTACGAACTGCTCGGGAGGCATGTCAGCCTGCCGCAGGAATGAGTCGAGTCGCTCGGCGACAACTTCGGGTGGCAGTGAGCCCGCCCAGCCGGCGTACGCGGCCGGTGTTCCGGGTGCCGTTCACCCGCACAGAGGACACGGTTCGCACCCGGATCGATTCGGTGGACCCTAGGGGAATCGAACCCCTGACCTCCGCCTTGCAAAGGCGGCGCTCTACCAATTGAGCTAAGGGCCCTCGGGAAACCAGAACCGCCGACCGGCCCAGCCGGTGAAAGACCTACAGGTCGCGGGGCTCTTCCCAGATGGCTTCGTCGAGGTCGCGGTCACGCTGCTTCTTCAGCACGGCGGCGGCGAGGCCGACGAGGGCGGCCAGCAGGAGAGTGCGGCTGCGCATGACGACGCTCCTTGGGTGCATGGGGACCGGTGGGCCATCGAGGACTTGAACCTCGGACCTCACCCTTATCAGGGGTGCGCTCTAACCGCCTGAGCTAATGGCCCCACTATGCCGCGGAGTCTAGCGACCCCGCTCATCGTCGGCCAACGTGACCCGCAGGCCTCCGACCAGGTCGGAGATGAGGTTGTACAGGAAGCTCATGAACACGTTGATGCCGCTCCACAGCACCACGTTGACCAGCCCGATGAGGAAGATCACCCGGGCGATGTTGACGCCGTTGATGCGCACTAGCTCCAACCCGACCTTGCCGAGCAGCTCCTGCAGCGCCTCGATGAGCCCGAGGCGGATGACGACCGCCCAGAACACCGTCAGCCCGAGCATGACGACCAGCAGCACACAGAGGTAGAAGATCAAACTCAGCTTCAGCACCGACCACGGGTCGATCTTGCGGACGGTTGTGCGGTGGCGGACCGCCCGTGAGGCGGGGGTCGGCTGCATGCGCGCCCGGGAGGGCTCAAGCCGCGTCCGGTCGGCGGAATCGCGTTGGCTCGTGCTCATGGACCAAGAGTCTACGGCCTCGTCGGATTCCCCAGTGTCACGCATGCCTGTCCTACAGTCGCAATCCGTCGTTGACGACCGCTGCGGCCACGTCGTGCAGCTTGCGGCTGTTGCGCCGCGCGTAGCCACGCAGCCGCTCGAACGCCTCGACGACGTCGATGTGCCGCTGCTCGGCGAGCTTCCCCTTGGCCTGCTCGATGACCACCCTGCTCTGCAGCGCATGCTCCAACTGGTCGGACAACCGCGCGGAGCGCTCGACCTGCCGAGCGTTGAGGATGTAGATGGTGGCGATGTCGGCCAGTACCTGTCCGGCTTCGATCTCCTCGATCTGCAGCCTGCCCGGCGTGGCCCGGTACAGGTTGAGTGCGCCGATGTGGTCGTCGCCGACCCGCATGGGAAAGCTGTACACGGCGCTAAGGCCCGACTGCAACGCGCGCGGGCCGAACCCCGGGAAGCGCTCGCTGTCTCCGAAGTCGGCGATGACCACCTGCTCACCGCTGTTGTAGGCGTGGAGACAGGGGCCCTCCCCCAGATCCGACTGCAAGGTCTCGATGTGGCGCACGATCTCGTCGGAGGCCGCCACGAACCGCAGGACACCGTTCTCGTCGGCCAGCATTACCCCCGCGCCGTCGACCGGCAGCACGTCGCCCACGTGGTCACACAGCTCTTCGAGCATGTCGGCGACCTGATAGTCGCCGACCAGCGTGCGAGCGAACTGCATGAGCACCGCGCCGAACTTGACCTCGTCCACGTCAGCCACCGGTCAGTTCTTCGGCTTCCATCACCCGAGCGATGGAGGCGACCTTGGCGCCCTCGGACGGCTTCATCACCCGCACACCCTGGGTGGACCGTCCCGTGGGCCGGATATCCTTCACGTCCATCCGGATGATCGTGCCGGTGTCGGTGATGATGAAGATCTCCTGCTCGTAGGCGGCTACGAGGGCGCCGACGAGCCCGCCTCGCGACTCCACCAGCGTGGCAGTCTGCACGCCCTTGCCGCCGCGCCGCTGCACCGGGTAGCGCTCCAGCGGCGTGCGCTTGCCGTAACCCTCCTCGGTGACCACCAGCAGCTGGCCGTCGCGAACGGTCCGGGTCATCGACAGCACTTCGTCGCCGGCGGACAGGTTCATGCCCCGCACGCCGGAAGTGTCCCGCCCCATCGGGCGGGCCTCGGACTCAGTGAAGCGGATCGACATCGCCAGGCGGGACACCAGGATCATCTCGTCGTGACCGGACGTCACCTGCACCCCGATCAGCTCGTCGCCCTCGCGCAGGTTGATGGCGATGAGCACGGTGCGAGGACTGTCGTACTCGCTGAGCAGGGTGCGCTTGACCATCCCCTGACGGGTGGCGAACAGCAGGTACTGCGGCTGCTCGGGCCGGAAGTCCTTCAGGTCGACGACCGCCGCGATGGTCTCGCCAGGTTGCAGGGTGAGTCCCTCGACGTTGGCCACGTAGGTGCCGCGGGCGGTGCGGCTCTTCTCGGGGACCTGCCAGGCCTTGACCCGGTACACCCGTCCCTGGTTGGTGAAGAACAGCAGCCAATGGTGCGTGGTGGTGACGAACAGGTCGCGCACGATGTCGTCGGAGCGCAGGGCGCCGCCGGTGACGCCCTTGCCGCCGCGCTTCTGCGTGCGGTACTCACTGACCTTGACGCGCTTGACGTAGCCGGCGCGCGTCAGGGTGACGACAACTTCTTCCTCGGCGATGAGGTCTTCCATGTCCAGGTCGCCGCCGCCTGGGACGATGCGGGTCCGGCGGGCGTCGCCGAAGCGATCGCGCAACTCGGTCAGCTCCTCGATGATGATCCCGCGAACGCGGCCCGGGTCGTCGAGGATGGCCTGCAGCTCGGCGATGAGCGTCTGCAGCTCGGCGTACTCGTCGAGGATGCGCTGGCGCTCCAGAGCGGCCAGCCGCCGCAGCTGCATGTCCAGGATCGCGCGGGCCTGCACCTCGGACAGCTCGAAGCGCTGCTGCAGCTGGCCCAGCGCCGCGTCCGCCGACGGCGCGCTGCGGATCAGCGCGATCACCTCGTCGAGGTTGTCCAAGGCCACGATGAGGCCTTCGAGGACATGCGCGCGGTCGGTGGCCTTGCGCAGCCGGTAGGCCGTCCGCCGCGTGATGATCTCGATCTGATGGTCGATGTAGGCCGCGATGGTGGCCTTGAGGGACAGCGTGCGCGGCACGCCGTCAACCAGCGACAGGTTGATGACGCCGAAGGTGTCCTGCAGCTGCGTCATCTTGTACAGCTGGTTGAGCACGACCTGGGCGTTGGCGTCGCGCTTGAGCTCGATGACCAGCCGCGTGCCCTGGCGGTTGGACTCGTCGCGCAGGTCACGGATGCCCTGGATGCGCCGGTCGCGCACCAACTCGGCGATCTTGACCGCCAGGTTGGCCTTGTTGACCTGGTAGGGCAGCTCCGTGACGACGATGCGCTCGTTGCCCTTGCGATCCTCCTCGATCTCGGTGACGGCCCGCATTCTCACCGAGCCGCGGCCGGTCTCATAAGCCTCGCGGATGCCCTGCGTGCCCATGATCAGCGCGCCGGTCGGGAAGTCCGGTCCCACCAGGTGCGCCATCAACTCATCGAGCTCGATGGCGGAGTCGCTAATCGTGGCGATGACGGCGTTGGTCATCTCCACCAGGTTGTGCGGCGGGACGTTGGTGGCCATGCCCACGGCGATGCCTGAGCTGCCGTTGACCAACAGGTTGGGGAAACGCGACGGCAGGACGACCGGCTCGACTTCCTGACCGTCGTAGTTGTCGACGAAGTCGACCGTCTCTTCGTCGATGTCGCGCAGCAGCTCCATGGCCAACGGCGACAGTCGCGACTCGGTGTAGCGCATCGCCGCGGCCGGGTCGCCGTCGACCGAGCCGAAGTTGCCGTGCCCGTCGATCAACGGGTAGCGGATGGCCCAGGTCTGACCCATGCGGACCAGCGCGTCGTAGATCGCCGAGTCACCGTGCGGGTGGTACTTCTTCATCACGTCACCGACGGCCGCCGCCGACTTGCGGTGCTGCGTGCCGGCCCGCATGCCGCCCTCGAACATCGAGAACAGGATCCGCCGGTGCACCGGCTTGAGGCCGTCGCGGACGCTGGGCAGTGCGCGCCCCACGATCACGCTCATCGCGTAGTCGAGGTAGGAGCGCTGCAGCTCGTCTTCGATCTCGACCGGCTCGACACGCCCTTCGGCGGGCGGTGATGCGGGGGGCAGGACGTCGTCGGTCATGGTGATCCTCAGCCCTCAAGCAGGGCACATCAACGCGGCCGCACGTCGAGGACGACGCGTGGCGGCTCGGTCAGGGTGTGCAACCAAAACTCGGTGCGGGACTTGGCGTGGACGACGAGGTCGACACGCCGAGGGCCGGCGGCGACCTCGATGTTGCCGAGGACCTGGTCGGCGAGCTGCAGGTCGGCAGCGGTGATGTCGTCGGTGATCAGACCGTGGACGCGCAGCACGACGTCGCGGCCGCGCAGTCGCGCCATGCTGCCAGGCACCACGCCCGCCTCCAGCTCGTCGGACTCCTCCAGCTCCAAGGCGATCCGCAGGTAGCCGGCGCGGCTGCTGGAGCTGATGCCAGTGGCCCGGACGGCGACGTCGGGAAGGCTGCCGATGCGCTGGGGGCGCGTCGTGAAGCCGGCGCCGTCCAGCGCGCCCTCGCCTCCCGGCTTGGTCCCGATGACACTGTCGTCGCGGACCAGCGTGCGCGGCAGGTCCCAGGCATGCCAGAAGGCCCCTGCGGACCTGCCATCGACGGTCAGCCGCACCTTCTGGATCGTCGGGAACTCGGTCAGGGTGTTGGCGATCGCGGCCAAGGCCAGCTGTTCGTTGACAGGCCGGTCGTCTACGGCGGCGGCATCGTCGACCGAATCCGAGGACAGATCGACGGCAGCCGTGTCGCCGGTCACCGTGAACGCCTGGATCTTGCTGCTGGTCGGCAGCGGCGCCATCAAGCCCTCCTCGTCGGTGGTCAGGGGACCTCGCAGCATCAGGGCCAGCGCCGTACGCGGCAGGTCGTCGCTGACCGCTACTTCGCGCACCACCGGGACCAGGTGTGCCTGCCTGCCACGGCCACCCCGGAAGTACAACGTCAGGTCAACCCGGTCGGCTCGCTGGACGGCCGCCTCCGACGCCACGTCAGCCGCCGGCAGGGTGCTGGTGCAGCCCGTCACGACGAACGCGAGGCTGGCAAGCAGCAGGCAGAAGAGGCGCATAGGCGGCGCTAGACGTCCAGGAAGCGCACGTCGCGGGCGTTGCGCACGATGAAGTCGCGCCGCGCCTCCACGTCGTCGCCCATGAGTACCGTGAACATCTGGTCGGCGGCGGCGGCGTCGTCCATCGTGACCTGCAGCATCGTGCGCCCGGCCCGCTCCATGGTGGTGGTTGCCAACTGGTCGGCGTCCATCTCGCCAAGGCCCTTGAAGCGGCTGATCCGGGGGCGCTTGCCGCCCGAGCCGTTGCCCTGGATCTCGGACAGGATCGAGTCGCGCTCACGGTCAGAGAACGCGTAGCGGATCTTGTCCTTGGCCTTGGTTCCCGGCGGCTCGATCTGGTACAGCGGTGGTTGCGCGATGTAGACGTAGCCGGCGTCGATCAGGTCGCGCATATGACGGAACAGAAAGGTCAGCACCAGCGTGCGGATGTGGGCGCCGTCGACGTCGGCGTCCATCAGCATGACGACATGGTGGTAGCGGGCCTTGCTCAGGTCGAAGTCGTCGCCGATGCCCGTGCCGATGGCGGTGATCAGCGCCTGGATCTCCTTGTTCTCCAGGATCTTGCCCAGCCGTGCCTTCTCCACGTTGAGGATCTTGCCGCGGATGGGCAGCACCGCCTGGGTGACCCGGTCGCGGGCCATCTTCGAAGACCCGCCCGCCGAGTCACCCTCGACGATGAAGATCTCACACTGGCTGGGATCATTGGACTGGCAGTCAGCCAGCTTGCCGGGCAGCGCGGTGGACTCCAGCAGCCCCTTGCGGCGGGTGAGGTCGCGGGCGGCGCGGGCGGCCAGGCGGGCGCGGGCCCCCTGGATCGCCTTGTTGACCACGACGCGGCCTTCAGCGGGGTGCTCGTCGAACCAGCTGCGCAGCCGCTCGTTGCAGGTGCGCTCCACGAAGCTGCGCATCGGGGTGTTGCCCAACTTGGTCTTTGTCTGACCTTCGAACTGCGGGTCGGCCAGCTTGACCGACACGATGGCGGTCAGCCCCTCGCGGATGTCCTCCCCGGTCAGGGCCAGGTCCTTCTCCTTGCCGCTGGGACGCAGCTGCCCCGAGTCCTTCGCGAAGCGGTTGACGACGTTCGTCAGGGCCTTCTTGAAGCCCTCCTCGTGGGTGCCGCCCTCGTGGGTGTTGATGGTGTTGGCGAAGGTGTGGATCGACTCGTGGAAGCTGGCGTTCCACTGCAGCGCGATCTCCACCTCGTGGGGGCCGTTTCCGTTGGACTCGCCGGCCGTGAAGTGCAAGATCGTCGGGTGCAGCGCCTCCTTGCTGTCGTTGAGGTGCCGCACGAAGTCACGCAGCCCACCCTCGGCCAGAAACACCGCCGTGTTCGGCTCATTGGTGTCCGGGTCGAGGTGACGCTCATCGGTGACGGAGATCTTCAGCCCGGCAGTCAGAAACGCCGTCTCACGGAAACGGGTGCTCAACGTCTCCCAGCTGTAGTCGGTGCTTTCGAAGACGTCCGCATCGGCCCAGAAGGTGATCGATGTGCCCGTGTCCGACGCCTCGCCCACCACCGCGACCGGCCCGTCAGGGACGCCTCGGCGGAAGGTCTGGCGGTGCAGCTGGCCATCCCGGCGGACCTCGGCCACCAAGCGGCTCGACAGCGCGTTGACCACCGAGACGCCGACGCCGTGCAGGCCGCCGGACACCGCGTAGGACTTGCCGTCGAACTTGCCGCCGGCGTGCAGCATGGTCAGCACGACTTCCAGCGCGGATTTGTGCAGGGTGGGGTGCTCGCCGACTGGGATGCCGCGGCCGTCGTCGACCACCTGCACGCCGCCGTCGGCCAGCAGGCGTATGTCGATCCTGTTGCAGCGCCCGGCCATGGCCTCATCGACGGAGTTGTCGATGACCTCGTAGACCAAGTGGTGCAGGCCACGCGGTCCGGTCGACCCGATGTACATCCCGGGCCGCTTGCGGACCGCCTCCAGCCCCTCGAGGACGGTGATGTCGGCGGCGCCGTACTCGCCGGGTACAGACTCCACGGGCTACCTTCTGTCGGACTGCGGGCACGCGTGCAACGGTGCTGCGCTGTCAGTGGAAGAAACGCCTCACGAGGCCCTAGGATTGGGCGGAGCGGTTCTCTTGCTCTAGCTTACCACAGTGCAGATCGTCCACCCAGACGGTCCCACGTGGCGTTTACGCTGGTCAGCGTCCTGTGGATTTTGGTGTCAAGCGGCCAGTCGTCACCTTCACCGTGGTCACCTCCCCCGCTCCCAGAACCGCGTTGGCGCGCCCCATCAGCTCGGGCGCCAGATAGCCCACCTGCGTGGCCCAGGCCGGCGATATCGCGCGGACGACCAGCACCCCGCCGGCCAGGCGCACCGGCTCGACGTGGCGGGCCAGCTGCTCGCCGGCGATCTCGTCCCAGTGCTGATGGATGCGCGCTCCTCGCAGCCGTGCCTGCCATCCCCGGCGACCGCTGATCGCCGCCAGCAAAGCGCCGACATCCTCTGGTTCTGGCCCCCGTGGCGGCCGATTGGGATCGTCGGCGTCGCTTAGTCGGGTCATCACCCCACCGCCGGCCTCTCTACGTCGCTTCGTCCGCTCATCGCCCCACCGCCGGTTCGACGGTGCCCTCGTGGACCAGGTACCGAGGGCCGGCCAGGGGAACGGCGGCGTCCACGGCGGCGGTCACCAGCACCTGCTCGAAGCCTTCACAGCGTTCGGCCAGTCGGCGGCGGCGCAGCTCGTCGAGTTCGGCGAACACGTCGTCGAGCAGCACCACTGGCTCCTCACCGACGTCGTGGAGGACATCGATGCTGGCCAGCCGCAGCGCCAGCGCCAACGACCACGTCTCCCCGTGGCTGGCGTAGCCCTTCGCCGGCAGGCCGTTGAGCACCAGCGCCAGCTCGTCGCGATGGGGCCCGGCCAGGGTTACACCCCGCTCAAGCTCGGCTTGCGCCACTACCGCCAGCCCCTCCCGCAACTCGGTTGCCAGCGCCGCCGGCTCTGGCACGCCGCAACCAGCCGTCGCCTCCACCCGCCGACCGGTGGACAGCTCGTAGCCCAGACGCAGGTGACCCTGCGCCTCGCGCTGGGGGGAGGTGGCGACCAGATCGCGGTAGGCGGCGTCCGCCGGGCCGGCCAGGGCGTGCACCACGGCAATACGCGCGGCCAGCAGGGTCGCGCCCACCGACACCAGCGACTCGGTCCACGTCGGCAACGTCTGTTCGAGGAGCGCCTGACCGCCCCCCCGACCGCTCCCCCGGTGCTGGCGCAGCAGCGCGTTGCGCTGGCGGAGCACCCGTTCGTACTCCTGACGCGCCGCCAGGTACGCCGGACGTCGTTGTGCCAGCAGCTCGTCGAGGAAGCGGCGGCGGTCTGCCGGATCGCCCCGGACAAGACCGAGGTCCTCTGGTGCGAACATGATGCTGCGGATCTGGCCGATTGCGTCGCGGACCCGCGGCTGCGGCTGGCCGTTGAGCCGCACGCGGTTGCGCCCGCCCGGACGCAGCTCCAGCTCCACGGTCAAGGCGCGCCCCTGCGGTCCGTCGGGCGCCCCCGAACGGTCGGTACGCGCGACCGCCCGCACCACCGCGGCGTCGGCGCCGACCCGCACCAGCGGCGTGTCCGCCGCGACACGATGACTGCTGCCGATGGCCAGGTAGTGGACCGCTTCCAACAGGTTGGTCTTGCCCTGGGCGTTGGGACCGATCAGCACGCTCACCCCGGGGCTCAAGCGCAGCGCCGCAGCCGCGTAGGACCGGAAGTCGATGAGTTCCAGCCGCTCGAGGAACACCCCGCCCTAGCAGGTTGCTGAATTTGGGCGAGGGCAGCCGCCGGACGCTGCCAACACCGCGGGTGAACGGAATGGCGGCGGCGGCCGGAGCGATATCTTCAGCATCCTGCTAGACGCGCACCGGCATGAGCAGGTACAGAAAGTCCGCCACGGGCGCTTCGCCCTCGGCGCCGGCCGGCGGCGCCGGGCGCAGCACAGCCGGCTTGAGCTCGTCACGGAACTCCAGCACCACCTGCTCGCTGCCGGCCGCGTCGAGCCCGTCGACCAGGTAACGCGGGTTGAACGCGATTTCCAGGGGCTCACCTTCCAACTGCCCCGGCATCGACTCTTCTGCCTGCCCGACCTCGCCGCTGCCGGCCGTCACCCGCACCGAGTCCGCGGTCAGGTGCAACGTCACGGGCGTGGCCGTCGTGTTGGCGTCCCCGACCACCGCCACCCGCTTGGCGACCTCCATCAACTCCGCCCGGTTGACCACCAGCCGTCGCTGTGAGCCGGCAGGCACCAGCTGGCGGACATCCGGGAACTTGCCCTCGATAAGGCGGCTGGTCAGTCGCCGGTCACCGAACGCGAAGGTGACCTGACCCGCTTCCAACAGCAGCCGTACCTCGCTGCCGAGCAGCTCCGCGGAGCGGCGGGACTCCTCCAGGGCACGGCGTGGCACGAGCACCGTGCGCTCGGCGCCCTGGTCCCAGGGCACGGTGCGAACGGCGAGGCGGTAGGAATCCGTGGCTGAAGCGGTCAGTCCCTCGGTGGCCGCCTCCAGCTGCACGCCGGTCAGGACCGGGCGGGCGTCGTCGGCGCTGGCGGCGCGCGCGACCTGGGCGACGGTACGCGCGAACTCCTCGGACTTCATCACAGCCACGACCGCGTCGGGCCCCGGCTCGGGGAGGGAGGGGAAATCTTCGGCGGGCATCAGCCGCAGGTCGAACTGCGCTCGCCCGCAAGTCAAGTGCAGCCGTTCGTTGACGGCTTCCGCGGAGACCGCGGCGTTGGGCAGGCTGCGGACGACGTCGCCCAGGAGGCGGCCTGGGACCAGCGCCACACCATCGGACTCGGCCTGCACCGGGATAGACAGCTCGCTAGCCATCTCCAAGTCGGTCGACGACAGCAGCAGGCGGTCACCGCTGACCTCCAGGCGCACACCGGATAACGCCGGCAGGGTGGCTCGGGCACCGACCGTGCGCAGCGCCCACGCGGCAGCGTCGGCGAACTCGCTGCGTTCCGCTCGGAACTTCATGTGCTCCTCCATCGGTCGCTGTGACCTACCGCTTCGCTTACACGAGGACATGCTCGGTTGTCCACCGAGCTGGCCGTGTCCGGCTTTGAAGAGCCTTTGTCTATGTCCAAACCGTCGACGTCGTCGGGGTAGTCCCAAGCTGTTGATGGTGCCTGTTGTGCCTGGTCAGTGGGCACTTGGTGTTGGGGAAGCATTGTGGGCGGCGTGGGGACGAGGGTGTGGGCTACGCCCCCGTTATCCACCTCAACGCGAACCACAGCGTTGCGACTGCGAGCAACTGTTGGTTGTGCCCATCCCGTCCACGTGCTTGTCCAGCGGCTGTCCACAGTCAACGAGCCTGCCGCGCACTGGTCTTGACTCGGCTTGTCAGCTCCTGCACCTGTTCGTAGATCGCCGGGCGCTCTTTCATCAGCCCGCTGATCTTGGAGTTGGCGTGCATCACGGTGGTGTGATCACGGCCGCCGAAGGCTTGACCGATCTTGGGTAGGGACAAGTCGGTCAGCTCGCGCGTGAGGTACATGGCGATCTGTCGAGCTGTCACCAGCTGGCGCGTACGGTTGGGCGAGCACAGGTCGTCGAGGGTCAGGCCGAAGTACGTGGCCGTCTCGGTCATGATCAGGCTCACCGAGATCTCCGAGTTCCCGCCATCGGGGAACAGGTCTTTGAGCACGACTTGGGCCATGTGCAGCGTCACCTCGGTCTGCTGCAGACTGCCCGCGGCGGTGACGCGGATCAGCGCCCCCTCCAGCTCCCGGATGTTGGACTGGATCCGGCTGGCGATGAGCTCCAGCACGTCGTCGGGCACCGGGAGGCGATCCTGCCCGGACTTCTTGCGCAGGATAGCCAGCCTGGTCTCCAGGTCGGGGGGCTGAATGTCGGTGATCAGGCCCCACTCGAAGCGGGTGCGGAGGCGATCCTCGAGCTGCCCGATCTGCTTGGGCGGTCGGTCGGAGGAGATCACGATCTGTTTCTGCGCGTTGTGCAGCGTGTTGAAGGTGTGAAAAAACTCCTCCTGGGTGCGCTCTCGCGTTGCCAGGAACTGGATGTCGTCGATGAGCAGCACGTCGACGTCGCGATAGCGGCGCTGGAAGGCCACCTGCCGCCGGTTGCTGATGGCATCGATGAACTCGTTGGTGAACTGCTCGGTGGTGACGTAACGGACTTTGAGCTGCGGGTACAGGTTGGTCGCGTAGTGGCCGACCGCTTGCAGCAAGTGCGTCTTGCCCAGCCCAGCGCTGCCGTAGATGAACAGCGGGTTGTAAGCCTTGGCTGGAGCCTCGGCGACGGCGAAGGCAGCCGCGTGGGCGAAGCGGTTGCTGGCACCGATGACGAAGCGATCGAAGGTGTACTTCTCGTTCAGCGCGCTGTCGCGGTCCGGCCCCAGCCGCAGAAAGGCCTCCGGTGCCCAGGCATTGCGCTCGACCGGAAGATCGGGAAGCTCAGCGACATCCACCGGCCCCGGTTGCGGGTCGGGGCGGACGGTGATCACGACGTTGAGGGCGCGGCCGGCGGCCTTGGTGATGGCGCTGCGCAGCGCGGGTCCGTAGCGAGTGTCCAGCTGCTCTCGCGCGAAGCCGTGCGGTGCGGCCAACACGACCGTGTCCTGGTCGAAGCCGACGGGCCGGGTCTGGTCCAGCCAGGCGCGCAGCGCGGCACCCGTCAAAGTGCCTTGTAAGTCGGCGAGTGACCGGGCCCACAGGTCGTCCAAGTCCATGACCATGCTGTCTGGCACCGGGTCTCCTTAACGAGGTTGACGAGCTTTTCCACAACACCCTCCACAGTTGTGGAAAGGCGTTGTTTCCCAGGATGACCGGGACATCGGGCGGAGGTGCGCCACAGGGCGCACGCAGTCCACACGACACCAGGGAAGCGGTGGTCCATCTCGGCGGCGTTCGCGCCACAACTGGGCAGCTTGCGATGCCCGCTCAAGCCCCGCGAGTCGTTGCCGACGTCCGAACATCCCAAGAAGCCGGTGTCCGTGCCTGCAGCGACCCACCCGTCGAGCTCCCGCCCAACGCTGGTACTCAAGCCCCGACCCATCGCTGGAGTCTTGATAAGCGGCTGGAACGCCATCCGGTTCGGGACGCTGGGGAGTATAGGCCCGGCCGAAATCGGGTGGCAAGGCCATGTCCACAGCCCGGACAGACGGCGTAGCGGGGCGCTTCCCCACGCCTGGAAGGCGCCGGCCCCATGCCCGGCCAGGGCACCGATTGATCTGACGCTGATTGACTCCGCGGTGATTGACGGCCCGTCGAGTTGCCGCGATACACTGCCCGGTCCGGGGCTTTCAGCGCCGTCGAGCGTAGCGGTCGACCGCGCGTGGCCATCGCGAGGGGCCCTGACCATCCGCGGGTCGCCCATCGCGGTCGCCGGAACGGTGCGTTTTCGCACCGAACGTTTAGCACCAGCCGGCCGCCACAGGACTTTGGGAGCGAGACATGAAGCGCACCTTCCAACCGAATATCCGTCGACGCAAGCGTAAGCATGGCTTCACGCATCGCATGCGCACACGTGCCGGCCAGACGATCGTCAAACGGCGCCGGGCCAAGGGCCGCAAGCGGCTCACGGCCTGAACGACAACTGCTTGGTGTCGCGGGGCCTGCGCGGGGTCGACTGGCCACCTATCGTGGGCGGACAAGTGGATCGCCACCCGCCGGGCGCGCTGGCGCGCCCTCACCGTTTAGATCCCCGCCCGCCGGGCGCGCTGGCGCGCCCTCACCCTGCAGACGGCTTGCCGTTACCGCCTATGTCGCCTTCCAGACTCCGCCGCCGCAACGACATCCGGGCCGTCCTGGCGGCCCGGAACGTGGCGCACGGCGCGGATATGGTGATCCACGCCAGTCGCTTGCCAAGATCCCGATGTCCGGCAGGGTCAGCAGACGACGCGTTGCGAGTGGCGGTGGTGGCTGGGCGCAGGGTCGGCGGTGCCGTGCAACGTAATCGCGCCAAGCGTCGCCTGCGCGCAGCGCTGGCATCCGGGCCGCTTCCTGGCGGACTCGACGTGGTGGTCGTCGCCCGCCACAGCGTGCTGGGCGCTGACTTCCGCTCCCTGCAGGCTGAGTTGGCGGGCCTGGTGGAGCGGGTCGCGTCGCGGGCCTTGGCCTCATGAGCCCGCTGGCGTGGCTGCTGACGTCGTTGGTCAAGGCCTATCGCTCCGTACCAAAGCCTGGCGCTAATGTGTGTCGCTTCCTGCCCAGCTGCTCGCAGTACGCCTTGGATGCCATCGCGGCGCATGGCGCGGGCCGAGGCAGCTGGCTGAGTCTGCGAAGGATCGCCCGTTGTCATCCCTTCCACCCCGGTGGGGTGGATCCGGTGCCGTCGCCAACCGGCGGCGGGCCGGCAACGACGTAACCGGCCACGACATAAGAGGAGAGAACCGCGCGTGAGTGCGCTCTGGAACGGCCTGCTTGACATCATCGAGCAGGTGCTGCGGTTCTTCCACACCGCAACCTCGCCGGTATTCGGTGACGCCGCCGCCTGGGGGTGGGCCATCGTCTTGCTCACGGTGGCCGTGCGGCTGGTGCTGCTGCCGCTGGCGGTGAAGCAGACCAGATCGCAGCGGGCGATGCAGAAGCTGTCCCCGGAGATGAAGAAGGTGCAGGCGAAGTACAAGACTGACCGTAGCCTGATGCGGTCCAACCCGGAGAAGTACAAGGACCAGCGCCAAAAACAGCAGGAAGCGATGATGGCGCTGTACAAGGAGCATGGGGTCAACCCGGCGGCTGGCTGTTTGCCGCTGGTGGCCCAGATGCCGGTGTTCTTCGCCCTGTTCTCTGTGCTGCGCGACGTCGAGCGGCTCCCAGAGCTGCGGACTGCCTCCTTCTACTTTGTCGACAACTTGGCTGCCACACCGTCGCAGGTCGGCATCGGCGCCTGGGTCCTGATCGTGCTGATGGGTCTGACGACGTTCTATTCTTCCAAACAGATGATGGCCGCCAACGTGGTCACGTCAGGCCCCCAGGCCCAGCAGCAGAAGATCATGCTGTACGCGATGCCCGTGATGCTGACGGTGTTCGCCGTCAACCTGTACATCGGCGTGCTGCTGTACTGGATCACCACCAACGGGTGGACCATCGCCCAGCAGTACGTGATGTTCCGAGGCACATGACTGACACGACCGCGCACGTGAGTCCTACCGCTTCGCCACATGAGGACAGGGAGCGCGCATGAGCAGCGGGCTAGCAGGAACCGCAAACGGACCGCAGCAGGTCCAGGTCACCGGCGCCTCTGTGTCCGAGGCAGTGGCGGCGGCGCTGACCGAGCTGGGCGCGGCCCAGGATGCGGTCGATGTTGAGGTCATGGCCGAGCCCCGGCGGGGCTTCTTCGGCTCCAAGCCGGCCGTGGTGCGAGTGACTCGCAAAGCACCGCTGGCGCCGCCCGTTGCCCCGCAGACGCCTTCGACGACCGAATCGCAGGAGGACGACGTCATGACCGAAACCGACAGCGCATTGCAGCTCAGCCCTGCCGACACCGCAGCAGGCAGCGAGGAGCCGTCTGCGGAGGAGCGCATGAACCAGCTGGACCAGGAGGCCGATCTCGCCGCCGACTTTGTGGAAGGTCTGCTGGACCTGCTGGACCTCCCCGGCGACCTGGAAATCGAGATTCAGGAGGACCAAGCGTTGGTCAACCTGGAAGACGTCGGCAGCGGGTTGCTGATCGGGCGTCGTGGAGCCACCTTGGACGCCCTGCAAGAACTGGTCCGCTGCGCCGTCCAGCGCCAGACCGAGCGTCGATCGCAGGTGCGCATCGACGTCGAGGGTTATCGCGGTCGCCACGTCGAGAAGCTACGTGACCGCTGTCGTGAGGCGATCGCCGAGGTGCGGGAGAGCGGCGAGCCGGTGCGACTTGACCCGATGGACGCCTACGAGCGCAAGCTGATGCACGATCTGGCAGCCAAGACCGGTGGCGTCACGTCCTCCAGTGAAGGCACCGAACCCAAGCGTCGTGTCGTGATTCATCCTGACGTCGAGGACTGATCGGAGCCCACGGCAACAGCGCCGTTATTCACGCTGTGCCGGCCTCTTTCGGGCGTAGCGTCGCGACCTTCCCCGTGTTGCTGAACCACTGTTCCACGTGAAACTTCGTCGGTGTGGTCGAGCCTGAGATCAGTGCAGGGCTAGATTCGAGGGGTAGGCACGCCTTGGGACAAGCCGGAAACGGGGCGCAGCGTATCGCTGAGCGCATTCCCCCTGGTGACACGGCCATTTTGCAGCGGTTCGCCGCTCTCCTACAGAACAGCCAGCACAACCTTGTCGCCGCTGGTGACCTCGGCGCGGTCTACGAGCGACACGTGCTGGAGAGTTGGGCGGTGGCAGACGCATTGCCGTGTGCGGGACGCTGGCTGGATCTGGGTACGGGTGGCGGGCTGCCTGGCTTGGTGGCGGCTGTTCGCCACCGCGACGTTGAGTGGCTGCTGCTGGACGCTACGCGCAAGAAGGTGGTCGCGGTCGAGCAATTCGTGTCGCTGCTGGGACTGGACAACGTGCGTACCGTCCACGGACGGGCCGAGGAGTTGGCGCACGGCCCGTGGCGAGGAACATGTTCAGGCGTGCTGGCACGCGCGGTGGCGCCGCTAACCATCCTCACCGAGCTGGCGCGTGGCTTCTTGGCACCGGCAGGGTGGTTGGCCGCCATAAAGGGGCCCGCGTGGCGGGCAGAGCTGACCGCCGCCGCCGCCGCCCTGCAACGGCTTGGTTATGGATCGGTATCCACAGCTGCCGTGCCTGACACCGTCAGGCCGACCTGGCTTGTTACCATGCGAGCGATCGGTTACCCCCCTGCTGGCTACCCTCGGCGGCCAGGACTCCCAGGCCGCGCTCCTCTCGGAAGGCCCCCGCCCCCACGATGAGCCGTTGGTACCGCTACTGGACCACTCCGCAACCCGCGCCCTCGGCCACTGCCGGCCCTGCGCCGTCACGCTGGCCCGCCAGGGAGACGCCACGGCTGCCCCGGGGTAGTGGGAACGGGGACGACCGCAGTGAGGCTGCGGCGGCGCCCACGTTTCACGTGGAACAGCGACTACCCGACGGGAAGGGACCCCGGCCGACGCACAAGATCCTCGCTATCGCCAACCAAAAGGGTGGAGTGGGCAAGACCACTACCGCCGTCAACCTGGCGGGTGCCTTGGCCGACCTGGGCTTGCGGGTCCTGCTGGTGGACCTCGATCCGCAGGCCAACGCCACCTCTGGTGTCGGGGTGCGGGTTGCAGCCGGACAGGTCAGCGTCTACGACCTGCTGGTTTCGGAGGAGGCTGCGCAGAAAGCGATTGAGGCCACGGCCGTGCCCAACCTGTTCCTGTTGCCGGCCACCATCGACTTGGCCGGCGCGGAAATCGAACTGGTCAGTGCCTTCAGCCGGGAGCAGAAGCTACGGCGGGCGCTCGAGCCGCTGCGCGGCGACTTCGATCTGATGATCATCGACTGCCCGCCAAGTCTGGGGCTGCTCACCGTCAACGCCCTGTCCGCCGCCGATGGCGTGATCGTGCCGATCCAGTGTGAGTATTACGCCCTTGAGGGCTTGCACGCCTTGCAGCGCAACACCGACCTGATCCGAGTGAACCTCAATCCGGCGCTCCAGATCACGGGCTTCGTCATGACCATGATGGACGGCCGCACCCGGCTGAGTCAGCAGGTCGTGGACGAGGTGACCGGCCACTTCCGCGAGCTGGTCTTTCGAACCCGCATCCCTCGCTCGGTGCGCCTGGCGGAGGCGCCGAGCTATGGCCAACCCATCAGCACGTTCGATCCCACCTGTCGAGCGGCGCTGGGCTACCGCCGCCTTGCCGGCGAGTTGCTGGCGCGCGTGGGCATGGCAACCGCGTCCGTCTAAGGAGCACCGGCATGAACCGATCAAGCGGACTCGGCAGAGGCCTAGGCGCGCTGATCCCCATGGGGGGACCCGGACGCAGCGGCCTCGTGACCTTGCGGTTGTCGATGATCCATCCCAACCCCCGACAGCCGCGTGGTGACTTTGGCGACGCGGCCTTGGAGGAGTTGGCGCACTCACTGCGCGAGGTTGGCCTGCTACAACCGATTCTGGTGCGCCCGGTTGGCGACCAACGCTACGAGATCGTTGCAGGCGAGCGGCGCTTCCGCGCCGCTGGCCTGGCCGGGCTGCAGGAGATCCCCGCGATCATCCGGCATACCGGCGACGCCGCCCTGCTGACCGAGGCACTGATGGAGAACCTCCACCGGGCCGATCTCAACGCTGTTGAGGAGGCGGCAGCCCTGCAGCAGCTGCTCGACGACTTCGCCATCACGCATGAAGAGCTGGCACGACGGCTGGGCAAGTCCCGCTCGGCGGTGTCCAATGCCCTGCGGCTGTTGACGCTGCCGACCGACCTACAGCGTGCGGTAGTCGCCGGCAGCCTCAGCGCGGGGCATGCCCGAGCGCTGCTAGGGGCAAGCGACCCGGAGCTCCAGCAGCGGCTGGCCCAACGGGTGATCGCCGAGGGATTGTCGGTCCGCGCCGCCGAGGAGCTGGTTCGCACGGCCGGCGCCGACGGCTCGCAGGCCATGGCGCAGCTGGCGCAGGCGGCGCAACGCCGGCAGGCGACCCCGTACGATCACCTGCAGCGACGGCTGACCGATGGGCTGGCGACCAGGGTGCGAATCCGCGGCACCGCCAAACGCGGTCGCATCGTCATCGACTACGCGGGCACCGACGACCTGGAGCGACTGTTGCAGGTGCTGGGTCGTGGCACTGGGCAGGCGCTGGCCAACGAATAGACGTCAGGGTGCGGCCGCGGTGCCCGCCGGCAGGTCGGCCGACGCCAGCGCGTCCTGCAGGATCCGCTCGCACAGGTCGGGAAATGACCAGCCGCAGGCGGCTGCAGCCATCGGCAGCAGCGACGTCTCGGTCATGCCCGGGCAGGTGTCCAGCTCCAGCAGCCACGGCCGGCCGCTGGCGTCGACGATCATATCGGCGCGCGTGACGTGCCGGCACCCGGCAAGGCGCCAGGCGGTCTCCCCGGCGGTGGCACAAGCGGCCAGGGTGTCCTGGGGTAAGCGGGCCGGAGCATGGAACTGTGTGGCGCCATGTGTGTAGCGGGCGGCGAAGTCGTACGGGCCGGTCTTGGGCGCGATCTCCACGACGGGGAGGATCTCACCGCCGACGATGGACACCGCCACCTCCATGCCCTCGACGAAACGCTCGATCAGCACGACATCGTCGTAGCTGTAGGCAGCCACCAAAGCAGCCGGCAGGTCGCCGGCATCCGGCACGAGATGCACTCCCAGCGCCGCCCCGCCGTGTGCGGGCTTGACCACGACAGGAGTTCCGAGGCGGTCGACCACACGGTCCAGTGCCCGGACCGCGCCCATGTCGCGGATGGCGTCGATCGACAGGGCTACCCAGTCGGGCGTGAGCACACCACCACGCCGAAACATCCCCTTGGCCACGACCTTGTCCCAAGCCAGCCCGGACGCCACCGCGTCGGGACCGGTGTAGGGCAGCCCGATGAGTTCGAGCAGCCCCTGGATAGTGCCGTCCTCGCCGGCTTTGCCGTGCAAGGCAAGGTAGACGGCGTCGTAGTCGCCGTTCACCAGCCCGGGCACCAGCTGGTCATCCAGGTCGAGGCGCGTAACGCTGTGCCCGCGATCCTCCAGCGCCTCGGCGACGCGGTGGCCTGAGCGCAAGCTGACGTCACGCTCCAGTGACAGTCCACCGGCGAGCACGGCCACCCTGACCGGCATCACGGCCGGCGGCCGTAGATCGCGTCGAGCAGCTGGATCTCTGCGTGCAGCACCTCGGCCAGCCGCCGGACACCTTCGCGGATGCGATCGGCTGGTGGGAAGCAGAACGACAGGCGCAGCTCGGCGGCACCGCTGCCATCGGCGTAGAACCCCGCTCCCGGGACGTACGCGACACGCGCGCTCAGTGCCTTGGGCAACAGCTGGCGGGCATCGACCCCATCAGGGAGCCGTACCCAGACGAACAGCCCGCCGGTTGGGGTGGTCCAGGAGCAGCCAGCGGGAAAACTGACCGCGAGCTCGTCGAGCAAGGCGTTGCAGCGACGGCGGTAGACGTCCCGGAACGTCTCGATCTGCCGTAACCACGGCTGTGTGGCGAACCAGCGCTCCGCGACATGCTGCGTTAGGTTGGACTGGCACAGGTCGGCAGCTTCCTTGAGCAGCACCAGCTTGTGGCGGACCGGTTCGGCAGCCGTCACCCAACCGATGCGCAGGCCGGGAGACAGAACCTTGGACAGGGTTCCCACATAGATGACGCGCTCGGGGGCCAGGGAGCGCAGGGCCGGGCGCAACTCGCCTTTGAAGTCCAGCAGTCCGTACGGGTTGTCCTCGACGATGAGCAGATCGTGCGACTCGGCGATTGCGACGACCTGCTCGCGGCGCTCCAGCGACATTGACGAGCCGGCGGGGTTCTGATGATTGGGGATGGTGTAGAGGAACTTGGCGCTGCGCCCCGTCGCGGCGAGCCGCTGCACGGCGGCCTGCAGGGCTGCGGGGTCCATACCCTCGTCGTCCATGGCAACGTGCACCACGCTGGCCTGGTAGGAGGCGAACGCGCCGAGGGCGCCGACGTAGGAGGGCCCCTCGGCCAGGACGATGTCCCCGGGATCGCAGAACAACTTGGCGACCAGGTCGAGGGCCTGCTGTCCCCCCGTGGTGACGACCAGGTCGTCGGCATGCGCGCGGACGCCCTCGGCCGCCATCACTTCGGTGAGCTGCTGGCGCAGGGACGGAAGGCCCTGGCCCTCGCCGTACTGCATCGCCGCCGGCCCGCTGTCGCGGATCACCTCCTGGGTGACCGTCGCCAGGGCGTCAAAGTCAAGAGCGGCGGTGTACGGCATGCCGCCAGCCAGCGAGACGACCTCGGGGCGGTTGGCAACGGCGAACAGAGCACGGATCTCCGAGGTGTTCATCCCGTGCGTCCGGCTCGCGTACCGGGCCACGTAGCGGTCGAGGTTGATCTCGGTCACACGGGTTCTCCGGGTCGGCACCGGGCCGGGCGAGCGTACACCGGCCCTCATCGGGCAGGGTCGGCGCCGCTGCTTGCCGGTACACTGACAGGGCCTTGTTTCGTATCGCTTGCGCTGTATGAGGACAGGGCCTTGCGGTCCTACCGCTTCGCTACATGAGGACATGATTATGTGTCCTACCGCGTCGCTACACGAGGACAGCGAGCTCGTCGCAGGGAAGGAAGCGAGGTGGGAGAGGATCGCGCCCCGGTGAACGCGGTGAATCCGTTGGGCGGTGCGCCGCCAGACCACCCGATGGGACTCGGGGAGGACAGCGGTCCCAACCCCATGGTCCGCGCCGCCGTCGGGCTGCTGGTGGGCCTGGCCGCCGGGGCAGTGGCCGCCGCACTCACGCCGCGGACCGATCGAGCGCCCCACACGCCTGCGATGTCGAGTGTGTTCACATCGCCGGACCGCTGAGGCGTCCCGTGGCACGTCGCGTTCACGATCTGTCGCTGTCAGGGCTTGGCGACCTCCCGCCGGCCTGCCGCTCGTGTGTGTTCTGGGAGTTGGTGGGCGCGCAACGCGGGCCAGTGGTCGGTCAGGAGGAGTTGGCGGCCAGTGGCAAGGAGGCTTGGTGGCAGGCCACGCAGCTTGAGTGGGGGACCCCTGGCAAGGCCATGTATGTCGACGACCGTGCGATCGGCTACGCCACCTTCGCGCCGGCCGAGCACTTTCCGCGTGTACGGCGGATGGGCCAGGGCGTGTCCTCCGACGCATTGCTGCTGGCGGTGCTGTGGGTCCATCCCGACCACCGCGGAACCGGTGCCGCCAAGACGCTGCTGCAAAGCGTGCTGCGTGAGACCCACCGGCGTGGCTGCCGTGCGCTGGAGGCATATGGAGCCCGCCTCCCTGCCTCCAACGGCGGCTTCTCGACCTGTCTTATTCCTGAGGACTTTCTGCTGGCGAACGGCTTCGAGCTGCTCCACAACGACGGGGACTACCCGCTGCTGCGGCTTGACCTGCGCAAGACTGTGCGCTGGCAGGAGTCGGTGAGCCATGCCCTGGAGGGAGTCGTGTCGGTGCTGAGCCGGCGCGAGCGACAGAGGGTTCCCGCCCGCCCGGCGATGGAGGCGCGTCGCTAGGACGCACCGGGACGACCGGCCGGCAGTGGGCTTACCCGACGGCGCCGATGGCGACGGGAGCGACACCTGGCACCTGCGCACCCTGCAGGAAGCGCTCCAGCGCACCCACGAGCGCCTCGGCCAGACGGTCCTGTCGAGCCGGCTGCAGCAGGCGCTGCTCGTCGGTTGGGGAGGTGATGAAGCCCGGTTCAGTAACGATGGCGGGCATGCGCGTTTGGCGCAGGATGGACCAGCTCATGGGGTGCACCCGGCAGTCGGGAGCGGCGACGGCTTGCAGCAGCGCTTCCTGCACCAGGTGAGCGAGGCGAAACCCGCCCTCAGACAGGAAGTGCGGTACGCCGTAGTAATAGGTCGCCGCCCCCGACGCGGTCGGGACATCCAAGGCGTTGAGCCCGATGGAGATGACGACCTCGACGCCCTGCTCGTTGGCCAGGCGTGCCCGCTGGGTACCGGGGGGGTTCGTGGCCGGTCCCCGCGAGAGGATGGGTTGTGCTCCGCGCGCGGACAGGCGTGCCGTCAGCCGGGCGGCGAGCTGCCACGCGATCTCGGCTTCGGTGACACCAGAGGGCCCGACGTGACCGCAGTCGCCCGGCCCATGGCTGGGATCGACCAGGATGCGGGTCCCCACTAGCCCCTGCCCGCACAGGTTGCGCAGGCGTTCTCGTTGGCGCAGGCGCACCCCCACGCCACCAGACTGGTGTTGTCGGCGCACTCGGCGAAGCGCCGCGATGGTCTGGGTTCCCGCCACCCCATCGACGTTCAGTCCGGCGTTGCGCTGGAACTCCTCCACGGCCGCACGTGCCAGCGGACCGAACACGCCGTCCTCGGAACTGGCGTCGAAGCCGAGTTGGTTGAGCCGGTGCTGCAGGTCACGGACGTCGTCGCCGCGCATCATCCTGCGCGAATGCCACAGCAGCCGGTCACCCAGCCTCCACCCCGCTTCCACCAGTGACCGCCAGGTTTCCGGGCCGACGATGCCGTCGGCGGGAAGCCCACGCTCACGCTGGAAGCGGCGGATGGCGGCGAGTGTCTGCGGCCCGAAGCGGCCGTCGGTCTCCACCCGTTCATCAAGGGCGCGAGCGAGACGCTGCTGGACGTCAAGGACCGCAGGCCCGGCATCACCGTTGCGGATGAGTCTGATCACGTGCGCCGAAGTCTAGGAGGTCAGCCCCGAGTCGCCTCCAGCACCGGACGACAGCCCCGGCGCCGCGGCGTCCTCAGCCGATGAATTCCTCTACCTCGGCCAGCAGCTGGCTCTTGCCACGCGCGCCGACGATCCGCTTCTTCTCGTTGCCGTCGGCGAACACCAGCAGCGTCGGGATAGACATCACGCCGTACTTGCGGGTGGTGTCGGGGTTGTCGTCGACGTTGAGCTTGAGCACCTTCAACGCGCCCGCCTTCTCGCCGGCGATCTCCTCCACGACGGGTCCCACCATGCGGCAAGGACCGCACCACTCCGCCCAGAAATCCACCAGGACCGGGGTGTCGGACTGCAGCACCTCGCTGTCCCACTGCTGATCGGTGACGGTCTGAGCCTGGCTCACGGAAGCCTCCTTGAAAGGGTTAGTTACGGGCTCGGTACAACAACGCCAGTCCGCGACCCTATTCCCCACCAACTCTGTGGCTACGTCCCTTGCAAAAAAGGCGCGAGGGGCGCCGAAGCGCCCCTCGCTCGCGGTTCGGATGACGGGGGGACAGCCGAACCGCGGATCGCAATCACAACGTACACAGTTTCACAAACCGTCGGCAATAACCCCTGGACCCCTGCGCCAAGGGCAGGTCTGCGCACGCGGACCCGCCGTTGCGTCCCACCCTACAATGCCAACGCCCGCAGAGTAAATGTGGTTGTGCACGGTGTCACCAGTTGTCCGCATCAACCCCTAGCCACCGCTCGGCGTCGATGGCCGCTTTGCAACCCATCCCCGCTGCGGTGACGGCCTGGCGGTAGACGTGGTCGACCACGTCGCCGGCTGCGAACACCCCTGAGACGCTGGTGGCAGTGGTCGGTTCGCGGACCAAGATGTAGCCGGCCTCGTCGAGGTCCAGTTGGCCGTCGAACAAGGCGGTGGTCGGATCGTGCCCGATGGCGACGAACACCCCGTCGGTCCGCAATGGGCGGGTGGCACTGGACAAGGTGTCGCGCAGGACGACGCCGTCGACCGACTCGTCGCCGATGACGTCGACGACTTCGGCATTCCAGGCGAAGGAGATCTTGGGGTTGCTGACGGCTCGGTCCTGCATGATCTTGGACGCGCGCAGCCGGTCACGCCGGTGCACCACGGTGACCTTGGTAGCGAACTTCGTCAGGAACGTCGCCTCCTCGATGGCGGAGTCGCCACCTCCCACCACGACGAGCTCTCGGTCGCGGAAGAAGAAGCCGTCACAGGTGGCGCATGACGACACGCCGCGGCCGATCAGGCGCTGCTCGTTGGGCACCCCCAGCCAGCGCGCCGTCGCACCCGTTGAGATGATGACCGTGCGGGCTCGGAAGTCCTCGCCGCCGACGGTCACCGTAAACGGTGACCCTGAACGCAGGTCAACGGACTCGACATCGGCGGTCACGATCTCGGTCCCGAACCGCTCGGCTTGCTTGCGCATGTCGCTCATCAGCTCAGGACCCATGCGCCCATCGGGGAAGCCCGGGTAGTTCTCGACCTCGGTGGTCAGCATCAGTTGTCCACCGGCTGCTCGGCCCTCGAACATCAAGGGATGCAGGTCGGCGCGGGCGGTGTACAGCGCGGCCGTGAGACCCGCGGGGCCGGAACCGATAATGCACACATCGCGGACAGTGTCTGGCATGTTGTCTCCTACTGGGGTTCACCTTGGCGAACGGCCCGCGACGGCTGGGTATTCCGGTGGCGGTGCGGCCCGATCCGCACGAGCACCCCCGGGGGCGGACCGTAGAATAGCCGGGTGGAACAGACGATCCCGCGGTGTGTTAACCACCCCGACGCCGAGACGCGCCTGTCGTGTTCCAACTGCGGTGACCCGATCTGTGTGCGCTGCATGCGTCAGTCGCCGGTCGGCCAGAAATGCCCTCGGTGTGCGCGCAACCCTCGGGGTGCGCGCGCGCTAGGAAGACCGGCGCACTACGCGAAGGCCCTGGGTGGCGGGCTGCTGGTGGCTGTGGTGGGCGGGTTCGTCGTGGCCTATGCCCTGGCCGAGTTGCCCTTCGGCGGCATCATCTTCCCGTCGCTGCTGGGGTACGGCGTGGGTCGCACGGTGGGCTGGGGATCGGCGGGACAGCGCCAGACTCCGTTCCCCGCCATCGCGGTGACGCTGGCGGTGCTAGGGGCGCTGGTCGCCAGCGGCTGGCCGCTGGCCCTGCGTGGGCCCTTCTCGCTGCTGGGCATCGCCGCCGCCGGCTACTTCGCCTACCGGGGGCTGCACGCCTGACCCAGCAAGATTTCCCACGGCCTCGTGGGTTGCCGAGCGGCGCCGGCCGGGGTGGGCGATTCCGCTACAGCCGCAAGGACAAGGCGGTGGAGCAGTCGTCGGGGCGCAGGAGCTGCACCCGGATGCGGTCGGGAGCCCGCGTGTCGCCGGTCGCCTCGACGAGCACGTAGGCAAGGGCCGGCTCCCCGCGGTAGATGACCGTCTCGACGCGGACGGGGACCGATGGCGCTGCGTCGCCTTGCGGCAGGGTCGGTAGGCAGTCGCCCGGCGCCACCCCGTCGGCCAGCGGGGCCGCCCGGCGTAGGAAGGCGGCGGCGCTGCGGGTAGCGGCGCGGGCTTGCGGCTCGGACACGCCCAGCAGGCGTTCGGCTTCCGGCAGGTCACGGTAACGGGTCCGGACGGCGGCCTCGTCGGTCAGGACAACCTGGCGGTCGAGCACCACCGGTCGGTCGCCGCGGCCGGGAGTCCCGTGTGCGAGGTCGTCGGCAGACTCCGATTGCGCTGCGCCGGCCTCGGTGGACTGCGAAGCCGGTGCCTCTTCCTGGGCCGACTCGCCGCTGCCCTCCACGAGTCCCCGGTCTCGTGCGCCACCTCGGCTGGTGGCTCCTCCCGCGGCTTCCTGCTCGGCGCTGGCACCGCCAGCACTCGTGCCGCCGCCGCTCAACTGCTGCAGGGCCAAACCTGAGACGAGGGCCACGGCAGCCACGGCGGCCGCCGCGGTACCGCCCAGCAACCAACGGCGCTGCGTTACCGCCCGCCGTCGGCGGGCCTGGCCGAGGTCGCTGACACCGGCGGGCCGCAGCCTGGTCAGGTCACGGGCTCGCGCCGGATCGTGCTCACGCTCGGCGTGCAGTCGCCGTGTCAGCCGGGCGTCGAAGCCGGAAGGCGGCGCCACCTCGTCGGTGCCGCGCAGTTCGACCAGCATCGCGGCCAGGCGGTCCAGGCGCGCGGCGAGCTCGGGGTCGCCGGCAAGGCGGGCCTCCAGCACCGCCGCGTCGCCGTCATCCAGGTCGTCGGCGAGGTAGGCGGATAGGACGTCGTCGGGCACGGGCTGTGAGTTCATGGCTGCACCGTTGGAGGCGCGGCGGTGTCGGATGGTTCCCGCACAGGGTCGCTACCGCCAGTTCGCAGATGCGGCAAGGCGTCGGCGAGGCGGGCATGACCGCGGTGGATCCGAGACTTGACCGTCCCCACGGGAACCCCCAGACGGTCGGCGATGTCGGCATAGGGCAGGCCGCCCACGTCATGCAGGACGACAGCGTCGCGGTGTTCGGGCGGCAGGGACCGCAAGGCGGTCGCCAACTCGAGGCGCAGCTCGCGGTTGCCAAGCAGATCCTCGGCGTCGGTGACGTCGGCCAGCTGCGCCACGTCGGTGCCCGCGCTGCGTGGGCGCCGTGCGCGCTTGCGGGCGATGTCGTTGCAGGCATTGGTGGCCACGCGGTACAGCCAGGTCGAGAAGGCGGAGGCCCCGTTGAAGGTGGCGGCGCGCCGCAGCACGGCGACGAAGGTCTCCTGCGCCGCGTCCTCCGCGTCGCCGGCGTTGCCGAAGTAGCGAAAGCAGATGCCGTAGACCCGCCGGGAATGGCGGCGGACCAGCTCGTCCAAGGCACTGCCGTCACCGTCGACATAGGCCGCGACGAGGGCCTCGTCGCTGGGCGCCACCCGCTACCCCGGCAAGCCGAGGACGGCGACCTTCGACAGCGTCGCCCGGTAGCCGCCCGGCTGCTGCGGCAGTGGCGCGGTGATCAGCACCAGGACGTAGCGCCCTTCAACTGGCTCAGCGGCCGTCACCTGGCTACGCGCACCCGCGCCGGACACCGAGCCCAGTTGGATGCCGTCGAAGGGAAGGCCGACGGGCTGCTCGGCGACCCGCACCTCGTAGTTCATCCCCACGCTCGCGGCGCGCAGCCGGACGCCCGCCACCGTGCGTGACTGCCCGAGGTCGAGCACGAAGCCGACGCCCTGCTTGGCGAGGCCGCCAAAGTCCGCACTGTTATAGGTCTCCGTCTGCCATGTGCTCGCCTGGTCGCCGTCGAGCAGCCCCGGCAGCTGCTCGTCGCTCTCCGTGCCGTCGCCCTGGGGGTCGAAGGCCGTGATGGCGGCCACCTCGTACGGTTGCGCAGCGGCCTGGCCATCGCGGTTGCTTTCGGGGGCGCCGCCATCGGCTGCCGGCGACACGGTTCTGCCGTTGAGGAGCAGAAAGCCGATCACGGTGCCGACCAGCAGCATGAACAGCGCCGCCGGCAACAGCCAGCGAACGGTGTGCGGGGTGCCGGCGGCTGCGGGTGCCCGCTCGCGACGTCGGGACGCCCGGGGGCGCGATCGTGGCGCGAAGCCAGCTTCATCGAGTGTGCTACCGCCTTCGGCGACGTGAGCGCCGGGCGCTGCGCCACCGCCTTCGGCTGCGTGAGCGCTGGATGGTGCGTCACCGCCTTCGGCTGCGTGAGCGCTGGATGGTGCGCTATCGCCTGCGGCTGGGTGGGTGCCCAGCGCCGCCGGCTGGGAAGCCGCTGCGCTGTGCGGTGCGCTACCGCCTTGGGCTACTCGAGTGCCGCCGCTGCCCGCGCCTGGGCTTGGTGTCGGTGAGTGGGCCGCCGGTCGCCGCAAGGACATGGTCCGGTCGTGGCTGTGCCCGTTGCCCATCGCGCCAGCGCCCATCGCGCCCGCGGTCAGCGCCGCAGTCTGTGCGGTGTTGGCGTCGGCGAATGCGGCCAGCGCGTCGGCCAGGTGCCCCGCGGACGGATAGCGGTCGTCGGGCGAACGCGCCATGGCGCGCATGACGATGGCGTCAAGGCCGGGGGGGAGCTGCGGGCAGGCGTCGCGTAGCGGCAGCGGCTGGGTGTCAAGGCGCTGCGCCGCTGTCGCGACCGCGGAGTCACCCTTGAACGGCTGCCGCCCGGTCAGGGCCTCGTACAGCATGCAGCCGAGCCCGTACTGGTCGGCGCGCCCGTCGATCCTGGCCTCGCCGGTGACCTGCTCTGGCGCAAGGTAGGCAGCCGTGCCCAGCACGGTCCCGGTCTTGGTCAGATCACCCTCGGTCTCGTCGGCCTTGGCGATGCCGAAGTCGGCCACCTTCACCGACCCGTCGTCGCCGATCAGGATGTTCGCCGGCTTGACGTCGCGGTGGACCAGGCCACGCCGGTGGGCGTAGTCCAGGGCCCGGGCCACCTTCTCGCCGACGGACGCTGCCCTGCCGGAATCAAGCTGGCCGTGCTCGGCGATCACCTCTTTGAGTGTGGAGCCGTCGACGAACTCCATGACGAGGTAGACCTGGCTGCCGTCGCTGCCCGTGTCGTACAGGCCGACGACATGCGGGTGGGTCAGCTTGGCTGCGGAGATGGCCTCACGGCGGAAGCGCTCGCGGAATCCTTCGTCGGCGGCCAGGTGATCATGCAGCACCTTGACGGCGACGATGCGGTCCAGCACCTGGTCGTGGGCCTTCCACACCGCGGCCATGCCGCCGCCCGCGATGCGTTCGGCCAGCAGGTAGCGGCCTCCAAGGGCCACGTCAAGGCCCTGGGTGGCCGACGCCTTCGCCAGGCCGCTGCTGCCACCGCCGCCCAGCGTCTTGGCCTGGTCGGCGGGCTCGGTCATCGTGACCCGCCCTTCTTGTCGCCGATCCGTTCGCACAGCCCTACTGCGAGTGTAGTGCAGTTCGGTGTCGTCACCGTGCTGTTCTGCTGCGCGTGGCTTCGGGGGGGAGGTGGCCACGGCGCTACCGCTGCAAGGGTGTGTGCTGGGAGGCGAACGAGGTCACCAGGTGCCGCAACGGCGGAATGTGATCGAGGAGCCGCACGGACGCGTGGCGGTGCAGCGTCACGCTGATCCCGGTGTCGTCCACGGCGACCTGGTCGACCACGGCGCCTGCCAAGGTCTGTGCCTGCAAGGTGATGCTCCTTTTTACGGCGGTCAGTGACTGTGTCTGCTGCCAAACGACGCTGCCGCGAGCGGCCGCGTTCGCGGCTGCCTCGTCAAGCTGAACGGCGTTGACCACCAGGGCACCGGCGTCGGTCAGTGCGAGTCCTATCACGGCGAGGACGGCGACCGTCCTCAGCCGCCTGGCCAGCGCGCCGGCGCCGAAGCTGTCCTGCCGCACGCCGCATCCTGTCGGTGGTGGCTGTGCAGGGTCGGTGGATCGGCTGAAGAGCTGGCTAACGGCCGACCGTGTCTGCACCAACTCCATCGGCATCGGGCTCGGCCGCCTTGACCAGTCGACGCTCATTTGCATGCGTCAGTCGCCGGCACGCGTCGGCCAGCGGCAGCCACACCACCTCCTCGGCCTCGTCGTCATGCAGGTGGGTGTCGCCGCCGCGGAAGGCCAACAGGAAGTAGTGCACGTACTTGTGATAGCGGACCTCGTCAGGCTTCCACACAAACCAGTAGTCAACGACGCCGAGCTTGGCCACGATCGCCGAGTCCAGTCCCGTCTCCTCGCGGACCTCCCGCACGGCCGCGGCCTGCAGGTCCTCGCCCGGTTCCAGGCCGCCTTTGGGCAGGGTCCACTGCAGCTGGCCGGCGGTGTTCCGCCGCGCGATCAGCACCACCCAACGGCCGTCCTGCCGGTCTTGAAAGACCAAGCCGCCGGACGAGACGGCCTGCCGGGTGGGGTAGCGGGCCATGCCGCATCCTAGTGTTGCGCTCGTCAAACATGGCCTTGCGGCCTGCCAGCAGGATCAAGGAGGGGCGTCCGGGCGCCGACAACGACTGCGGGCGCCAACCAGAGGAAACCCATGCAATTCGACGACTACCTGTGTCTGCTGGCCGACAAGGGCGGTTCGGACCTGCACTTGAAGGCGCCGGGTCCCGCCTACGTGCGCATCGACGGAGAGCTGTCCGAGGTCCACGACCTGCCGCCGCTGCGTCCGCAGGACACCGAGGGATTCGCTGCGGCGATCATGTCGCCGGCGATGTTCCAGCGCTTCCGCGACGGCACCGAGGCCGACCTTGCCTATTCTGTGCCCGGCGTCGGGCGCTTCCGGGTGGCGGCCTTTCGACAGCGTGGCACCGTCGGCCTGGTGCTGCGCCGTGTCCTGCCCAGCACGCAGAGCTTTGACGACCTGAACCTCCCGCCGGCGGTCCGCAAGCTCGCCGAGGAGCATCGTGGGCTGGTGCTCGTCACCGGCCCCACCGGATCGGGCAAGACCACGACGACGGCAGCGATGATCGGCCACATCAACGCCAACCGGCGGTGCCACATCGTCACCGTCGAGGATCCGATCGAGATCCTGCACGCCGATCAGCTGGCCATTATCGACCAGCGCGAGGTGGGCGTGGACACCGCCGACTTCACGACGGCACTGCGGTCGGTGGCCCGCCAGGACCCCGACGTCATCTTCATCGGCGAGATGCGTGACACCGAGACCGTCGGCGCGGCGCTGCAGGCGGCCGAGACGGGTCACTTCGTGCTGTCGACCCTGCACACCACCAACGCCACCGAGACGGTCAACCGCATCATCGACCTGTTCCCGCCCCACCAGCAGCATCAGGCGCGGCTGTCGCTGGCCAACTCGCTCAAGGGCATCGTCTGCCAACGGCTATTGCCGCGGGCCGGCGGCGGCCGGGTCGCAGCCATCGAGTGCCTGGTGATGACGACGCGCATCCACGAGCTGATCGTCGACTCGTCGCGCACCAGCGAGATCGAAGACGCGATCGTGGACGGGTCCTACTACGGCATGCAGACCTTCGACCAGCACCTGCTGGCGCTGTACAAGGAGGGCCGCGTAACCCTGCGCGACGCGATGGCCGCGGCCACCAGCCCCCACGACTTCCGCATCGCCGTGCGCGCCGCCGGCCTGGAGGGCTAGCTCTCAAGCAGCGAAGCGGTGGGGCAGACTGAACGGCGGCCGCGCGGGCCGGAGGCAGCGATCACGCGCCTCGTAGCATGAGGCCGCGATGTCCGACCTCACGCCCGTTCAACAACGCCAGCTCGGCAGTCTTGTCGCGCGCTACCCGGTAGCCGACGAGCTGGGCCGCCGTTTCGCCAACGCCGGTCACGAGCTGTACCTGGTCGGCGGCACGGTTCGCGACGCGTTCCTGGACCGCCCGCAGGACGATCTGGACTTCGCCACCTCGGCGCCGCCGTCGGAGACCAAGCGGCTGGTGGTGGGGTGGGCAGACGCCGTGTGGCTGGCGGGCGAGCGCTTCGGCACCATCAGCGCCGCGCGAAACGGCTGGAAGCTGGAGATCACCACCTTCCGCGCGGACCGGTACTCGCCCGGATCGCGCCACCCCGACGTGCGCTTCGCGGGCGACATCACGGCGGACTTGTCGCGCCGCGACTTCACCTGCAACGCGATGGCCGTGCGCCTTTCCGACCACCGCTTCGTCGATCCGTTCGGCGGCCTCGCCGACCTGCGGGCCCGTGTGCTGCGCACGCCCGCCGCGCCCACCGACAGCTTCAACGACGATCCGCTGCGGCTGGTGCGCCTTGCCCGCTTCGCCGCGGTGCTCGACGCCGAGCCCGACGACGCCGCCCGCAAGGCCGCCACGGCGATGGCGGGTCACATCGACGAGATCAGCCGGGAGCGCATCCGCGGCGAGCTGGACAAGCTGATCTGCGCGCCACACCAAGCCCGGGGCATGAACCTGCTGTGCGACACCGGGCTAGCCGGCCGGTTCATACCAGAGGTCCCCGCGTTACGCATGCAGCACGATCCCCTGCACCACCACAAGGACGTCTACGCCCACACTTTGGCCGTCGTGGACGGCTGCCCGACCGACGACCTGGTACTGCGGCTGGCGGCCCTGCTGCACGACATCGGCAAGCCGGCGACCCGTGAGTTCCACCCTGACGGCAAGGTCACGTTCCACCACCACGAGGTGGTAGGCAAGCGCATGGCTGACAAGCGGCTGCGCGCGCTGCGCTACCCCAACGACGTCATCGCCGACGTGGGCGAGCTGATCTACCTGCACCTGCGCTTCCACGGGTACGCCGACGCCGCCTGGACCGACGCCGCGGTGCGCCGCTACGTGCGTGACGCCGGCCGCCCCGAGCAGCTGCTCCGGCTCAACCGCCTGACCCGGGCCGACGTCACGACGCGCAACCGGGCCAAGGCCCGCCGCCTGCAGGGCGGGATGGACGACCTGGAGGCACGCATCACCCGGCTGGAGGCCGAGGAGGAGATCGCCAGGATCCGCCCGCAGCTCGACGGCCGTCAGATCATGCGCCACCTCGGCCTGCCACCGGGACCTGACATCGGCAGGGCCCGCCAGATGCTGCTCGAGGCGCGGCTGGATCAGGGCCCGATGACCGACGAGCAGGCGTACGCCCTGCTCGACGCCTGGGCCCGCGAGCAGCGCTGACCGATCTGTCCTCGCGCCGCCGGCCCCTGAGCAGCGCTGACGACTGGTGCGCGGGCTGCGGACTGCATAGGATTAGGGCAGCCTTACCTACGGAGTCGCTGTTGCTGGTCTGCCACTGCCAAGCCGTCCACGAGGCGGCCTTGCGCGAGGTCATCGACGCCGGGGCCCGCGACGAGTTCGACGTCGCGCAGGCCTGCGGCGCTGGCAGCGTGTGCGGCGGTTGCGTGCCCACCATCAGCCGCATGCTCGGCGAGTGTCGCGGCTGTCCGCTGCAGCAGGGGTTGGCGGAGGGCCAGACGGCCGCCAGCCGGCCGGACGGGTCGGACGCTCGCCGAGCGGGCCAGCGGGTGTCACCCGTAGGCTGAGGATCCCATTGTCGAAGGGATGCAGCATGCAGGGAAGCCCCGCGGTCATCGAAGTCCTCAACGAGGCGCTCACCGCCGAGCTGACGGCCGTCAACCAGTACTTCATCGCCTCGAAGATGGCGGCCAACTGGGGCTACGCCCGCCTGGCCAAGGACTACTACGACGAGTCCATCGCCGAGATGCGCCACGCCGAGACCCTCATCGAGCGGATCCTGTTCCTCGACGGCGTTCCCAACCTGCAGCGACTGTTCACGGTGATGGTGGGCGAGTCGGTGATCGAGCAGTTCCGCGCCAACTACGACATGGAGGTCGGGGCGGTCGAGCGCTACCGGCGGGCGATCGGCATCTGCACCGACGCGGGTGACCCTGGCACGCGGACCTTCCTCGAAGGCTTCCTGCGTGACGAGGAGCACCACGTCGACGAGGCCGAAGGTGAGCTGGCTAACCTCGCCGACCTCGGTGAGCAGCTGTGGCTGGCCAAGTGGACGTGAGCTGGTAGCGCGCAGCGGGTAGGAGGCCGCCTCGCGACGACAAGGAGGCAGTCATGGAACTCAACCCGATCGGAGGTGCAGAAGCACCTTGGCGGCGTGTCCTACCCGGCCCAACGCGACGGGTTGGTGGAGGCCGCCCGCGGCAACGGCGCCGACAACGACATCGTCCAGGCGCTGCAGGGCCTGCCCGCCGAGCGCTACGACGGCCCTGATCAGGTGATGAAAGCGCTCGGTTGACGACCGGACGGTGCTGGGGCTGGTCTAACCCCACGGGTGTTCAAGGCACTGGCGGTGGCCAGGACGCTCGCATCGGCGAGGATGTCCTCCAGGTCGACCGGCTGCGGGACGCCGTCGCGCCAGCGCGCCAGCGGCAGGCGCCAGTTGGGGTACTCGTCGGTGGTGCCGGGCATGTTGGGTTGACGCCGGTCGCCGAGCGCGTCGCCAAGGCCGCTGGCGACCAGCATTGACGGCGTGCGGGCCAGGAACGCGTGCATGGCTGCGACCAGCTCGGCGTCCGTGGCGTCGGGCTCGACCAGCCCCTCAGCGACCAGCAGTGCGCGCATCCGCGCTCGCTCGTCGGCCTTGCGAGCCGCCTCGACCTCGGGCGTCGTCCCGGCGCCGTACAGATCCAGTTCAGTCTGCACCCGGACGTCCTCGTCGGCCCACCAGCCGGCGGCGGTCGGCAGGTCGTGGGTCGTGATGGACGTCAGCGCCAGCGACGGGTAGTCGGCGGCTGGCAGGAACGGTTGCTCGGGGTCGCCGTCGACGTGCTCGAAGTACATCACCCGCGACGACAGGATGCCCTGCTCGGCCAGTGTCTCGCGGACCCCGGGCTCCACCGTGCCAAGATCCTCGCCGATGACCAAGCCACCGGCACGGTGCGCCTCCACGGCGAGCACGGCCAGCAGCTCCTTGGCGGGATAGCGCACGTAGGTGCCGTCCGAGGCCGGGTTGCCCTCCGGCACCCACCACAGCCGCCACAGCCCCATGACGTGATCGACCCGCACCCCACCGGCGTGTCGCAGCACCGAGCGCAGCAGGTCGCGATACGGTGCGTAGCCGGTGGCGGCCAGGCGTCCCGGCAGCAGTGGCGGTAGCCGCCAGTCCTGACCCCGTTGGTTGAAGCTGTCGGGTGGCGCACCCACCGTCATCGCTGTCGCCAGATCGTCCTGTAGTGCCCAGGCGTCGGCGCCGCCCGGGTCGACCCCCACTGCCAGATCTCCGACCACGCCGACGGCCATGCCGCCGTCGCGCGCCGCCGCGGCGGCCTCGGCCAGCTGGATGTCGCACAGCCATTGCAGCCAGACGTGGAACTCGACACGGGCCGCCAGCTGCGTGCGGGCACGGGCCACCGCCCGCCCGCGGGGATGGCGCAGGGCGGCTGGCCAGCGCTGCCATGGCACGCCGTGGCGTTCGGCGAGGGCACAGAACGTCGCGAAATCGACCACGCCCTGACCCTGCTCTCGCCGCCATGCGGCGAAGGCTGCCTCGCGTTCGGGTGAACGTGGCGCGGTCGCCAGCAGTTCGAGCGCCGCGGTCTTGGCGACGAAGACGGCGCCGCGGTCGATGAGCGCCCCGCTCGCCGCACGCGCCTGCGCGGCGAAGCGGATGACTGCGGCCTTGGCAGCGGCCGGCAGCGCGTCGTGCTCCAGGATGATCTCGGGTCGAAGGTACAGCGGGCTGCGGTAGCGCCGGCTGGATGGGTAGTAGGGGCTGTTGGTCTGCGGCAGGACTGGGGTTGCGGCGTGCAAGGGGTTGACCAGCAGCATGGCGGCTCCCAGACCGCCGCTCCAGGACGCCAGGGTCGCCAGGTCGGCGTAGTCGCCCATCCCCCACGACTGGCGGCTGCGGGTCTGGTACAGCTGCGCCATCCAACCCCAGCCACGTCGCCCGCTCAGCGGCTGCGGGCAGCGGGCGGGGGCGGCCACCACGAGCGCCGAGGCCTCGATCGAACCTGTGGTAACGCGCAGCTGGTGGTAGCCGATCGGCAGGTCCGCGGGCAGCGCCAGGCGGTCGGGGTCGCGGGCGGGCAGCTCCAGGACCGCGCCGTCCTCCAGCTGCAGGGCGGCCTCGGCGACGCCGCTACCTGCGCATAACGCCACCGTGCCCGTCGTGCCGGCGCGCACCACCACGGTGGGCGCCAGCAGCTGTCGGGCGGCCTCGGCGCGCAGGGACTCCATGCAGCTGCGCACGGCCTGCGCGTCGCCGGCGGCCACGCCCATCGCCGCCAGCGCCAGGCGGACCGGCTCGGCTCCGACCTGCACCGGCCGATCCCGGTAGTCGGAGTAGCACGTGGCCACCCCGCAGGCGGCGGCCAAGGCCGCCAGGTCGCCGCCGACCGGCTCGACCCTCACTGCCTGCCTGTCATGGCAAAGGCCCCGCCGGATGGCGAGGCCTGGTGATGCCGCAATGCCGGACTACGCGGAGGGGCGGCCGTTCTTGCGGGTGGTCTCAAGACCGCCCGTCTTCTGCCACATGGCGTCGATCTCGTCGATCAGGTCCAGCAGCTTCTGAGCCTCCTGGGCGTCCACGGAGCGCTTCACCGCCGAGCACTGCTTCAGCGCGCGCCAGAACACGTCGTGCAGGTTCGGGAACTGCTCGAGGTGCTCGGGCTTGAAGTGGTCACTCCACAGCACCGAGATGTGGTGCTTGGCGAGCTCCGTGCGCTCCTCTTTGACGATGATGCAGCGCTGGCGGAACAGGTCGTCGTCGGAGGCTTGATACTTCTCGATGATCTTGTAGGCGGACTCGGCCTCGATGCGTGCCTGTTCGGGGTCGTACACGCCGCACGGAATGTCGCAGTGGGCATGGACCGTAGTGGGTGCGCTGACCCGGTCAACGAGACCCAGCAGTCGACTGGCGAAGGGCATTGGAGAGGACTCCTTTTGCGGGTTGCGGTGGTCGCGGAGGTGCGCAATCCGTGGTGCCTACTCTATCCAGATGCCAGCAGGGGAAACTCGCTACCCCCGGTTGTGGCGCGGCCTGTCAGAGGCGCTCGTGGCCGCCGGCAGCTGGTCGAGCGGGCCGTGGCGGGTGGCCGTCAAGGGCTTGTCCATGGCTCCCGCGCTGCTGCCAGGCGACCGGCTACTGGTCTGTCCCGCGCGTCGCCTGCGCCGCGGCGATCTGGTGGTGCTTCGCGATCCCCACGAGCCGGACCGCTGGGTGGTCAAGCGCGTGGCCGCGTTACCTGGCGAGCAGGTGGTCGTGGCTGGCCGTGCGCTGCCGGCGGGTACCGCCGGGCTGGTGGTGCTGGGCGACAACGCATCGCAGTCGACCGACAGCCGCCAGTACGGCGCCGTGCCGTTGCGCGGTGTGCACGGGCGTGTCTGGTACCGCTATGCCCCGCCCGCCCGCAGCGGCCGGCTGCCGGCGCGCTGAGCCGGCAGGCCGGCGGGTCAGCGCCGCGCGGGTTCCGGTTCAGGGATGGGTGCCGGTTCAGGGATGGGTGCCGGCAACTCGACGACCTGCAACTCGGGTGCGTCGGAGGCTGAGGCGGCGAGGCCAGGCCCATGGTCGTCTGCCGCGGCTGTGGCTGCCCCGGGCTCGCCTGCCCCGGGCTCGCCTGCCCCAGGTTGGCCTGACGCGGGTTCGCCCGACCCGTCGGCGATAAAGTCTTCGACCATCTGGCGGCAGACGTCGTCGGCAAACTGCGCCGGCGGCGACTTCATGAAGTAGCTCGACGGACCCAGCAGTGGACCGCCGATGCCACGGTCGAGGGCGGCTTTGGCGCAGCGGACGGCGTCGATCACCACGCCGGCGGAGTTCGGCGAGTCCCAGACCTCCAGCTTCAGCTCCAGGTTCAGCGGCACGTCGCCAAAGTTGCGGCCCTCCATGCGGATGTAGGCCCACTTGCGGTCGTCCAACCAGGGCACGTGGTCGGAGGGGCCGATGTGGATGTTGTCCTTGCTGATGCCGTTACCCATCTGGCTGGTCACCGACTGGGTCTTGGACACCTTCTTTGAACTCAAGCGGGAACGCTCCAGCATGTTCATGAAGTCCATGTTCCCGCCGAAGTTCAGCTGGTAGGTGCGGTCAATGGTCACCCCACGGTCCTCGAACAGCCGCGTGAGGATGCGGTGGGTGATCGTGGCGCCGACCTGGCTCTTGATGTCGTCGCCGACGATCGGGACGCCGGCATCGGCGAAGCGTCGCGCCCACCCGGGGTCGGAGGCGATGAACACCGGCAAGCAGTTGACGACGGCCACCCCGGCGTCCAGGGCGGTCCCGGCGTAGTGCCGCGCGGCCTGCTCCGAGCCGACTGGCAGGTAGGAAACCAGCACGTCGGCGCGCGCCTCGCGCAATGCGGCGGCCACATCGACTGGCTCGGCGTCGCTCTCCTCGCACATCTCGTCGTAGTACTCACCGAAGCCGTCCAGTGTCGGGCCGCGCTGGACCTCGATGCCGACCGGCGGCACCTGCGCGAACTGGATGGTGTTGTTCGGCGGCGCCACGATCGCCTCGGCGAGGTCGCGACCCACCTTCTTGGCGTCGACGTCGAAGGCCGCGACGAACTCCAGGTCGCGGACGTGGTAACCGGCCAGCTCGACGTGCATCAGGCCGGGCACGGGCGCGGCTGGGTCGGCGTCGCGGTAGTAGTGCACGCCCTGCACCAGCGAGCTGGCGCAGTTGCCGACGCCAACAACGGCGACGCGTACCTTGCCCATCGGGTCTCCTTGTGCCAAGCGGCGGTCGCCCGCCATGTCGTGACTGGTCGTCATCTACTTGCTCTGCAACTCGCTGCTGGTCTGCAACTTCGCCGCACGGTCGTCGTCTGGCGCAGGCTCGGCCGGCGAGGATGGTGCGGCGGGTGGCGCCGGCTCGCCCAGCGCGGCCCGCTCGGCGCTGATGAGGGTGTCCAGCCAGCTGATGTCGTGTTCGGTGGTCTCCATGCCGTGGCGCACCAGCGACAGGGTGTAGCTGTCGGTCGGACCGCGCTTGGCCTGTGTCAACGAGCGGCGGCCCTCGTCGAGCTTGTCCTCCAGGTAGGACTTGCGGCGCTCCAGCAGCCGTAGCCGCGTCTCCGGCTTGAGGTAGCGGAAGAACGCCAGCCGCAGTGGGAACTTCTCCTCTTCCCAGGTCGAGTGCGCGCCCTCGGTCAACAGCTCGAGGAACTCCGATTCGCCCGCGGCGGTGATGCGGTACACCTGCTTGCGGCGGGTGGTCTGCTCGCCGGGAAAGAACTTCTCGACGGCGCCGCGCTTCTCCAGCTTGCGCAGCGCGGGGTACAGGGCGCCGTAGGAGACCGTCCAGAAGAAGCCGAGCTTGTGCGCGAGCTGCTTGCGCAGCTCGTAGCCGTGCATGGCCCGTTCTTTCAACAGGCCGAGGATGGCGAGCTCAAGCATCGCTGGACGGTCCTGGCGTCGGTGGGGGGTCGGTTGTCGGGGCGAGGATATGGGGTGGTACGGCTGCTGCGACGCTGCGATGTAGCGACGTAGTAGCTGTGCGATGTACTCAGACGATGTATCCGTGCGATATAGCGCCATGCTACATCGGATCGTCGCCACGGCAACCCCACCGCGGCGGGTTGGTCTAGGCCCGCCGTCTCGCGTCACGCCGACCTACACTCCACAGCGCCATGAGAGGCGTGATCGACTACCGCATCGCCCGCCGTGCACTGGTCCGCGAGGTGACGCGGGGTGTGGTGCCGCTCACCGAGGTGTGCGATGCCCATCCCGAGCTGTTGCGCGCCGCGCGCAACGTGGGGCAGCCGACCGCTCGCACCTGCCCCATCTGCCGCCTGGCTGACGACCGCGCTGACGTGCCGCTGGACGAGAACAGCACCTTGCGGGTGGTCACCTACGTCTTCGGCGACGACCTACGCCGGCTGTCCGGCCACGTCGTGTGGACCCCCGAAGAGCTCGACGCGCTGGCCGCACGCCACCGCTCCTTCACCGCCTACCGGGTCGAGTGCTGCCTGGTGTGCGGCTGGCACCACCTGATGGAGAGCTTCCTGCTCGGCCGCGCCTACGCGGGCTGAGGGCCGCTTCGGCCTTCGGCGGCGGCCGCCGTGCCGTCCCATGCAGGCCGTTCGCGCACTGCGAGCCAGGCGATCCAGGCCAGCACGGCGGCCCGCACGGCGATGGTGACGGCGAAGACGCCGTAGCCCGGCGCCGGGGTGAAGCCCTGGCGTCCGCCCAACCACGGGAAGCGCACCAGGAACACCGCCGCGTCGGCGGCACAGAACAGCAGGAACGGCGTTCGGCGCGGGAGGGCGAGGGCCAGCAGCGGCAACAGCCACAGGCTGAACTGCGGCGAGTAGACCTTGCTGGTCAACAGGAACGCGATCAGCAGCGGCAGGAACAGTTGCCAGGTGTGGGCGGGCGGACGCCGGCGGACCCCGACGATCAGCACCGCGGCCGCCGCCCCCACGAACAGTACAGCGGTGACCAGGTTCAGCGTTGGCACGTCGAACTGGCTGGACCGTAGCTCCACCTCGATGATGCGGTAGAGGCTGTCGTGGTCGGCCGGCCTGCTGCGCGACAGCTGCAGGAAGCGGCTCCAACCCTCGGGCGCCGCCAGGTAGACGGGCAGGTTGACGGCCAGCCACACCCCGACCGCGGCGCCGGCGTGGGCCAGGGCGGCTCGGGGCCTGCGCTGGCGCAGCCTAGCCAGCACCACCAGGCTGACGAGCAAAGCCGGGTACAGCTTGGCCGCCGCGCCAAGACCCGCCGCCACACCGGCGGCAACGTCGCGGTCCTCGCGGTGCAACCAAATCGCAGCCGTGGCCAGCATGACGGGCAGGGCGTCCCAGTTGACGAACGCGCACAGCACCAGCGTCGGTGCGGCGGCGTACCACAACAGCCGTCGAGGTGGCAGGCCCATGCGGTGCAGCAGGGCCAGGGTCGCCGCCAGGCAGGCCGCAGCCATCGCCATCGTCACCTGCAGGAACGCCTGGCCCTGGGCCTCGGCGGGTAAGACGCGCGCGACCTGGTTGGCCAGCCACATCCAGGCTCCGGTCAGCACCGGGTACTCCACCGGGTGATCGAGGTAGGGCACGGCGCCGGCGTCCAGCCGCTCGACGAACCACAGCGGGTAGATGTCGGTGTAGCACCAGCCGCGGTATTGCTCGCCGTCCTGCCAGCCAGCGTCAAATAGCAAGCACCGCGACTTGGAGAACCAGGCCAACGCCAGTGCCAGGCACAGCACCGCGACGACGGCTCTCGGCAGCCGCTTGGACGAGGCGGGCCGCCGGGTGCCGGAGGTGGGTGGGGCGGCGTTGGCAGGCACGCCGGGGAGCCTAGAGGGGCGCGGCTACATCACTGTGTGGGCGGCCGCGCTCATGCAGCGAGGCGGTGGCGCGAAGACGGCTACGGCAGGTGGAGTCGCGGGACCGCCACGCCGGCGGGCGGCCCGCCGGACCTCACGAGGAGTCGCCGGTCTTGCTCGAGGTGCTGGCGTCCTCGAACGGCGGTGCGATACCGGCGGGCGCCTGCTCGCCTTCGGGCATCGGGCGGCGCAGGCTGAGCACGATCACCACGGCCAGGATCCCCATGATGATCCCGAGGCTGACCAGCGGGTTGATCTCGGGCAACGGGATGCCGGCGATCGCTTCGACGCCGTCGTGCACCAGGCTTTCCAGCAGCAGCTTGACGCCCACGAAGCCGAGGATGATGGCCAACCCCGCCTTGAGGTAACGCAGCTTGTCGGCCACCCCGGCGAGCAGGAAGTACAGGGCTCGCAGGCCCAGAATCGCGAAGACGTTGGAGGTCAGGATGATGAAGGGGTCCTGGGTGATGGCGAAGATCGCCGGAATCGAGTCCATCGCGAAGATCAAGTCGGTGAACTCGACCAGGATCAGCACCACGAACATCGGCGTGGCGAGCAGCCTGCCGTTCTCGCGCACCCAGAAGTGGTCGCCGCGGTAGCCGTCAGTGGTCGGCAGCACCTGGCGCACGCGTTTGAGCAGTTTGGACTCGTTGACGTCGGGGTGCTCGTCCTTCTGCAGCCAGGTCTTGACGCCGGTGTAGACCAGGAAGGCGCCGAAGATGTACAGGATCCAGTCGAAGCGCGCGATGAGCGCGGCGCCGGTGAAGATCAGGACCGTGCGCATCAGGATCGCGCCGACCACGCCGTAGAACAGCACCCGGTGCTGCAGTTCCTTGGGCACGGCCAGCGCGCCGAAGATCAGCACGAACAAGAAGACGTTGTCCACCGACAGCGACTTCTCGATGACGTAGCCGGTGAAGAACTCCAAGGTCGTGCTGCCGCCGTCCGCGGCGGGATGCAGGCGGGCGATGAACAGGCCGAACAGGATCGACACACCGATCCAGATCGCCGACCAGGTGCCAGCCTCTTTGAGGGAAACCTCGTGGGAGTCCTTGTGCACCACCAGCAGGTCGATGGCCAGCAGGACCGTGACGATCACGGCGAAGCCGCCGTACAGAACCGGGTCGGATACCACGCGCGTTCGGACCTTTCGGGACAAAAGACACGGCGGCACGCAGATGGCTGCCGTGAACGTCGAAGGTCTCGCGTCCCGGGTTGTCGGGGCGCCGGTCCGGGCGGGCGTCGCCGCCGTGTTGACGAACCGTCGCCGGGCAAGCCATCACGGCGGGCCCGTCGCTACTCTCCCTCGCAGGGATCAGCCCATCCTACGGACTGTCGATCGGCCCGCAGCGTCTACCCGCCCCAGCGCTCATGTAGTCCGAGGCGGCAGCGCACTTACCGCGCTCAAGTAGTCAGAGGTGATAGCGCACCCCCAACCGGTCATACCGGCTTTCAGGGTGCGCTGCCAGGCGCCTGCGCCGGCTGCTTGGGCTTGCTGCCGGCTGCGACCTCGGTGGACGCGGCTGCCACCTGTGCCTCCTGCTCGCTGCGGGCCACGGTGCGGCTATGGCGTGCCAGCCGGCGCTTGGCATAGCGGTTGATGGCGAGGCCGAGCAGCGGTGGCAGCAACACGCAGGTAATGCGGAAGAACCACAGCACGTTCTCGATGGACACGCCGGTCAGGCGCGACAGGATGTCGCTGGTCGCCGCCGCCGACAGCAGCAGCACGAAACTCCAGATGCCGAGCATGAACCCGGCACGCAGGGGGATCTCCAGCGGGTTGGTCAACACGTGCCAATCGCCGCGCAGCCCGTACCGCCTGCGTTCGGCGAACGGGTAGGCGGCCAGCGCCGTGAAGACGAACCCGGGCAGCAGGATGCCGGCGACGAACGGTCCCGACACCGTCAGCAGGCCGAAGACGGAGAACTCCAGCGGCGGGAAGATCCGCAGTGCGCCGTCGATCCAGAACATGAACCAGTCCGGCTGCGCGTTGTTGCCGACCTCTCCCGGCACGTAGGGGCCCAACAACGCCACGTCGCTCCAGGGGATGAACACCGCGGCGGCGGTAAGCAGGCCGGCCATCCACAGCACCAGGGTCGCGGACTCGGCGAACTGGGCGGGCCACAGGGGCTTGCCGAGGATGAACTTGTGCCCGTCGACGCCGCGGACGGGGAACTGCGTGTGGCGTTGCCGGGCAACCAGCGCCAGGTGGAGGCTGACCATGGCGATGATCAACCCCGGTACCACCAGCACGTGGAACACGAAGAAGCGCGGGATCACGTCGCCGGTGGGAAAGTCGCCACCGAAGATCCAGAACGCGACCCGGTCGCCGATCAGCGGCAGGCTGAGCAACTCGGAGTAGGCGATACGGATGCCCGTGCCGGCCAGGGAGTCGTAGGGCAGCGAGTAGCCGGTAAAGCCGGCCACGAACGCGAAGGTGATCAGGCCGATGCCGAGGTGGTAGTTGACCTCGCGCGGCCGGCGGAAGGCACCCGTGAGCAGGATCCGCAGCATGTGCAGCACGCTGGCGGCGATGAACAGGTGCGAGGCGCCACGGTGGATGCGGCGGAACAGCAGGCCACCCGGCACGTCGTGGGACAGGCGCAGGATCGACTCGAAGGCCGCTGGCAGCTGCGCCCCCTGGTACAGCTCGTAGGAGCCGTTGTAGACGGTGGCCTCGGTCGACGGCCGGTAGAACATGGTCAAGAAGATGCCCGTCGCCACCAGCACGACCAGGCTGAACAGGGCAACCTCGCCCAGCAGGAAAGACCAGTTGTGCGGGAACACCTTGTTGGCGACCTTGCGGCTGGGGCCGCGCAGCTTGAGGCGGGCGTCGAGGGTGTCGAACAGCAGCGAGAACAGCGGGGTCATCGGCGCCGGCTTTCAGTCGAAGGCGGGGCCCACCTGGGCCTGGAAGTCGTCCAGCGCGACCAGGTACCCCTGGTCGTCCAACCCGAGCGGTAGTTGTGGCAAGGCTCGGGCGGCGGGACCGAAGGTGGGTACGGCTCCGCGAGACGGGTCGAAGGTGGACTGGTGGCAGGGACAGAACAGCGCGTCGTCCTGCTCGCGGTACAAGGCCACGGGGCAGCCGGCGTGGGTGCAGACCTTGGAGTAGGCCACCACGTTGTCGACCACCCAGTCGAGGTTGGTCGGGGCGACCGGCGGCGTGGTCAGGCGCAGCAGCAGGACCGATGACCGTTCCTGGCCGATGGCGTCCTGCGGCCAGATGCTGGCGATGCCGCCCATCGCCAGGTCGTCGGGTTTCACGGGCAGTCCCTCGTTGGTGACCAGCCGGACGCCGGGACGCCATGCGGTGCGCAGCAGCGTGCCGCCCGGCGCCGGCCCCAGCGAGGCGATCGGCGGGGCGGCGATGCCGATGCCGAACAGCGCCCCCGACGCGATCAGCGCACGCTTGAGGAACGACCGGCGGGGACCGAGCGCCTCCACATCCGACAGCGGCTCGTCGGCGTGGTCGGGGTCGGGGATCTCGCGCAGCTCGATGGCTTCGATGTCGGGAAACCGGTCGGTGAAGTAGCGGCGGATGGCGACACCGAACAGCAGCAGCCCCAGCGACAGCGCTCCGCCGTACAGCGGCAGCGGCCCGCCCAGCGGCAGGGCGACGGCGAACACCAGCGCGCACAGCACCGCGCCGCCGGCCGTCAGCACGACGATGCTGTCGTTGAGCTTGCTGGCGGGCGGCTCGGTGCGGGAGATGACCCGCAGCTCGGCCTTCGGGTCCTGTTTCATCCGGCGGGTTCCTGCTCGTCACGAGTCTTGCGCTGACGGCGGGACAGCCCTCTGCCGGTGGGTTGTCCGCTCGGGTCGGGGAACCACTGCGGGCGTCCGGCGATGATGAACAAGGAGATGACGACGATCAGCACGAACACCGCCGCGAAGCCTGATGCGTACACGGGATTGAGCTCCACGAGCCCGGCGGGTGTGCCCTCCTCCTGGCTGACGACTTCAAGGAACGCGGCGACGTCGGCGATCTCGGCGTCGGTGATCTGCTGGCTGTTGAAGGCGGGCATCTGGAAGGGTCCGACCCGGATCGCTTCGGCGATGGTGACCGGGTCGGCGTTGACTACCGGTGGTGTCCAGGCGCCGGCGCCCGCCACGCCGCCGGCGCCACTGGAGCCGTGGCACTGGGCGCAGTTGGCGGCGAAGACCTCACGGCCGGTCACGGGGTCACCCTCGCCGACGGTGGGCACCGATCCTTCGAGCGCGAACTCCTCGGCGATGTAGGCGGTCACCAGCCTGCGCTGCTCGGCGTCCAGCAGCACCTCGCGCGAGCGGTTGTCGTACGGGTCGCCGGCGGGGGGCATCCGCCCGACGCGGATCACGAGATCGATGTAGGGCACAGTGACGTCGGGGTTGCCGGCCAGTGGCGGGACGGGGTCACCGGCGGAGGTGACGCCGCCGGCTCCTTCGGCGCCGTGG
>Ga0136624_1000016_pt1 | contig 46339 bp, 40 predicted proteins | sample AntDrymUQ4692206_2_FD_104802 | JGI IMG/M metagenome (GOLD analysis project Ga0136624, IMG submission 104802) | Polar desert sand microbial communities from Dry Valleys, Antarctica - metaG UQ469 (22.06) | ecosystem: Environmental > Terrestrial > Soil > Desert | place: Antarctica: Dry Valley... | reverse complement strand
CGGTCCGCATCATTCGCGACTTCGACGCAGCTGCCGGCCGGGTCTATCGGGCGTGGACCGACCCGCACCTGGTCGCGCAATGGCTGGGCCCGAAGAGCACCACCACCCAGATCGACACGTGGGACGCGCGTACCGGAGGCAGCTACCGCTACTCGACCTGGTGCGAGGGCGAGCAGCTCGCCAGCTTCTACGGCTCCTTCCACGAGCTGCGACCCGACGAGCGGCTGGTGCAGACGTTCACGTACGAGGGTTGACCCGACGGCGTCTGCCTCGAGACCATGACCTTCGAGGACCTCGGCGACGGCCGCACACGGGTCACCGGGCTCTCCGTCGTCGACACGATGGAGGCCCGCGACATGATGATCGCCAGCGGGATGGAGGCCGGCGTGGTCGAGGGTTACCAGAAGCTCGACGGCCTCCTTGCGGAGGAGTGACGCGCGCGGAGTCTCTGGCAGCGGTGGGGGTCAGCCCGCCCAGAGCAGTGGCACCCCCGCTGCGCGGCACCGCGCGGCGACGTCACCGGAGGAGCCGCCTGGACGGTCAGCTTGGTGGCGTCAGCGAGGACGGCGACCTGTCCGGACCGTGCCGCGACCCGCTCCTTGACCACGGTCTCCTCCAGTGTCGGTTCGCCGACCCCGCGGGCCGGGTCCACCGCGTCGGCGCCGAGGAACGCGTGCTCGAAGGAGAGCCGCTCGAGCGCGAGGTCGGTCAGCGGTCCGATCAGCCCGTGGCTCATCCGACGTACCCGTCCCCCCAGCAGCACCACGTCAACCCCCTCGGCGTCGGCCAGCGCTACCGCCGTCTCCAGGCCTCGGGTGACGACCGTGAGCCCCGCATGGGCCGGTGAGGTCGCCAGTCGTCGCGCGAGGGCGCCGCAGGTGGTACCGGCGTCGATGAAGACGGTGCCGGAGGTCGGCACCATCTCCAGCGCCGCGGTGGCGATCGCGGCCTTCGCGGCGCGGGCCAGCTTCGTGCTCTCTGCGATGTGCCGCTCGTGGAACGCCTCGCGCGCCAGTGCCCCACCGTACGTCCGTGCGATCTGTCCCGTCGAGGTCAACCTGGCGAGGTCACGGCGCACCGTCGACGGCGACACGGCGAGCCGGCCGGCGAGCTCCTCGACCTGGGTCACGCCGTCGCGCAGCAGCGTCAGCAGGGCGGTGTGCCGCTCGCGAGTACCGCGTCTGGTCGTGCCGGTCATGCGAACACGGCGTCAGCCGCCGTACGCCCGGCGGATCTGGGGGACGTACGGGCTGTACTCCACGCCCGCCAGGTAGGCCGAGAGCATCGTGCCGTGGTCGGCCTTGCCGCTGCCGGCGATGTCGAACGCCGTGCCGTGGTCGACCGACGTACGCAGGATCGGCAGTCCCACCGTGACCGAGATGGTGCCGTCGAAGTCGAAGGTCTTGGCCGCGATGTGCCCCTGGTCGTGGTACAGCGACAACACGCCGTCGAAACGCCCGGTGAGACCCTGGTGGAACACCGAGTCGGCCGGGATCGGGCCGGCTACCTCGAGACCCTCGGCGCGGGCGTCCTCGCAGCCCGGCGCGATGTGCTCGATCTCCTCGTCGCCGAAGGCGCCGTTCTCACCACCGTGCGGGTTGAGTGCCGCCACCGCGAGCCGGGGCTGCTCGGTCCCGAACACCTTCAGCGCGGTCAGCACCTCGCGCACCGAGTGGGTGATGCGCTGCCGGGTCAGCTGGTCGAGGGCCTTGCGCAGAGACATGTGCCGAGTGGCGAAGAAGATGCGCAGGTGGTGCGGTCGGCCGTCCTCGCCGACCCCGTTGCGGACCACGAACATGGTGTCCTGGCGAGTCACGCCGGTGAGCTCGCCGAGCATCTCGGTGTGCCCGAGGTGCTTGCTCCCGGTGGCCCAGATCGCCTCCTTGTTGATGGGCCCCGTCACGATGCCGTCGACCCGGCCGTCCATCGCGGCCCTCGTGGCGACCTCGATGGCCGTGACCGCGGCCTGACCGGCCCGCTTGTCGACGGCACCCCACTGCGGCAGTTCCCCTCCCAGCACGCCGATGTCCACGACGTCGATGACGCCCTCACCGGCCGGCTCGCTCGAGAAGTCGTCGAGCTCGCGGACCTCGACGTCGAGCCCGGCGGCACGGACGCCGCGGCGGAGCGCTTCGGCGTCGCCGACAGCCACGCCGTGGTGTGCATCGTCACCGGCCGTCGCGGCCAGCGTCATGGCGGTGATCTCGGGGCCAATACCGGCCGGGTCGCCGAGGGTCACGGCGAGAACGGGGTGAGTCATGGGCGTCTCCTTGGAGGACGAGGCGGTCATCAGGTGGTCTCGCGGGACTGGGCGGGCTGGACGCGGCGGCGGCGGCCGTCGGCGGTGATCATCGCGACCGTGCCCGACCCCTGCGCGACCCGCACCACCGAGGCGATGATGAACGGCACCATGACCCCCGGCAGGCTGATCGCCGCGACCGCCGCGGCGAGCTCGTCTCCGACGCCGGAGTCACGCAGCACCTGGCCGAGTGCGCCGCCGGCGCCGGTGATCAGGATGATGAGGCCCGCCGACGCCGCGGCCTCGGACAGCCAACCGCCGACCTGGGTCTTGGAGACCCAGCGGGGCAGCAGGCCGTAGACCGCGAGCACGATGCCGATGAGCAGCGCGACGACCGGGTTGCCGACGAAGGCGAGGGCTGCGACCAGGGTGGAGGGCTCGTACGGGTCCTCGGGACCCAGTGCGCCCTGGGAGTTGCGCTCGATCGCCGTCGCCGCGGTGTTGAGCACGATGAGTAGCAGCGGGACCAGGAGCGGAAGCGAAGCCATCCAGGCGGACACGCGGTGCGGCGGCTCATCTGCCGGCGGGGGTCCGAGCGCCTCGGCTGGGTCGCGTTCCTCCGGCTGGTCCTCGCGAACCGGATCCGTACCGGTTCCGGTTCCGGTTCCGGCCCCGGACCCGGCGCTCGCGGTCGCCGTCCCGTGACCGCCGACCGACACGGTGCCGTACACCGCCTCGCGGATCTCCGGCGACACCTCGTCCTCGAGCTTGGACCCATCCAGGTCGCGTACAGGATCACGATCGGCAGCAGGAGCACCGAGAAGACGAGCCCGACCAGGATCAGCCCACCCAGGATCGCACCGAGGATCCCTGCGACGCCCAGCGGGCCCGGTGTCGGCGGCACCAGGTGGTGGGTCAGCGTCATGCCGCAGCCGAGCGCGAGTGCCAGCGTGACGTAGCCGGCGCGCTTGCGGCGGGCGATCGAGCGGGCCAGCGGGTTTCATGATCACGTAGCCGGAGTCGCAGAACACCGGGATGGAGACCAGCGCACCGGTCCCGCCCATCGCCCACGACTCACGGCCCTTGCCGAGGGCCCGGACGAACGCCCGGGCCAGCGCGTCGGCTGCCCCGGAGACCTCGAGGATCTTGCCGACCCCGACCCCGACCCCGACCCCGACGCCGAGCCCGATCACGATGCCGATGGCGCCGAGGGTGGTGCCGAATCCGGTGGTGATGGAGGCGAGCGTGGTCGCCGACGACCCGGCGATCGAGCCGGTGATGATGGCGGCCATCAGCAGTCCCACGAAGGCATCGAGCCGGGTGAACAGCACGATCACCAGGATGCTGGCGATACCGATGACGAGGGCAGCCAGGAGTTGCAGGTCCATGGTGGGTCCTTTGGGTGTCCGGGAGCGTGAGCCGGAGCACTCTGCCATCTCGTACTGCACAGGTCCGGCTCAGCTTTCCCGCGGCAGCGGATCACGAACGCGTGATCCCGACCACCGCACGGCTCAGTAGACCGTCACGACGGGTCTCGGCGCGGACGGCACCACCAGCAGCTTCATGCCCGCCTCCCGTGGCGTCCGGTCGGCCTTGCGGTGGTTGCAGCGGAGACAGGCAGCGACGCAGTTCTCCCAGGTCAGTGGCCCACCGCGGCTGCGCGGCACGATGTGGTCCACGGTCTCGGCAGGACCCCGGCAGTAGGCGCAACGGCGGTCGCGCGCCTTCACCGCCCGCTTGGTGCAGCGCGGCACGCCCTGGTGGATCCAGCGCATCACCACGTAGCGGACCAGGCGCAGCACCCGCGGCACGACGTACGGCCCGATCGTCGCCTCGCCCGACTCCTCCACCACCGCCACCTGACGCACCAGCATACGGATCGCGTGCGGGACCGACACGCGGTGCAGCGGCTCATAGCTGGCGTTGAGGACGAGCACGTGATCGACCACGGTGCGCATCCCTTCGGCTGGTCGGGCAGACGGGATCAGTCTGCTCGATCCGGTCCCGGCCGAGAAGGGCTTTTGGCCAGAGTCAGCCGGTGATGCGGGCCAGCGTGCGAATGACGGTTCCGTACCCAGGCGCTCGCTGCCCACACCCCCTCGGTGGCGCATCGGTTGGACCAGGGTGTACCGTCCGGCGTTAGGCAAGGCAACCCTTGGTGTCCGACCCGGGCTCCGGAGCACGAAGGACGTCGACATGTTCGTCGCGAACTACCTGATCGGCCTGCGGGAGGGTCTCGAGGCGGCACTCGTCGTCAGCATCCTGGTGGCTTATCTCGTGAAGTCCGGGCGTCGGGACCTGTTGCCGCAGATCTGGGCCGGCGTGGGCGTCGCCGTCGTCGTGTCGTTGAGCTTCGGCGCGCTGTTGACGTACGGGCCCAACGGCCTCACGTTTCGTGCCCAGGAGGCCATCGGCGGCTCGCTGTCCATCGTGGCCGTCGGCCTGGTGACCTGGATGATCCTGTGGATGGCGTGCACCGCTCGGCACCACAAGTCCGAGCTCGAGGGCCGGCTCGGTGCCGCGGTCGCGACCGGTCGGTACGCCGTGCTGGTCATGGCACTGTTCGCGGTCGGGAGGGAGGGCCTCGAGACGGCGCTCTTCCTGTGGTCGACGACGCAGCAGGCGACCTCGACCACGGTGCCGCTCGCGGGCGCCGGGATCGGTATTGCCACGTCGGTCGCGCTCGGCTGGCTGATCTACCGCGGGGCGGTGCGGCTCAACCTGCGTACCTTCTTCGCCTGGACCGGTGCGTTCCTGGTGCTGGTGGCCGGCGGGGTCCTCGCTTACGGCATCCACGACCTGCAGGAGGCACGACTCCTGCCGGGGCTGTCCGACCTCGCCTTCGACGTCTCGGCCGCGGTGCCTCCCACCAGCTGGTACGGAACCCTGCTCAAGGGTGTCTTCAACTTCTCCCCGGCCACGACCACGCTCGAGCTGCTCGCCTGGGTGCTGTACGTGGTGCCCGTCATGTACATCTTTGTTCGCATCGTGCGCGGCCAGGCGCCCCGGCCGGCCGTCTCGGCACCCGTCACCTCTGTTGGAGGAAACCGATGACCCGACGACCGCTGGCGGTGTCGGCAGCCGTGCTGCTGACCCTGTCCGTCGCCGCCTGCACCGACAACTCTGCGACGTCCGCCGACGGGGACGGGGCACTGAGCGTCGAGTCGACTGCCGACGCCTGCGAGGTGTCCGCGGCACAAGCGCCGTCGGGCACCCTGACGTTCTCGGTGACCAACAGCGGGGACGACGTTACCGAGTTCTACCTGCTCGGCGAGGACGGCCTGCGGATCATCTCCGAGGTCGAGAACATCGGTCCTGGGCTGACGCGCGACCTGGTCGTGCAGGCCGGCCCGGGCAAGTACTTCACTGCCTGCAAGCCCGGCATGGTTGGTGAGGGCATCCGGCACGCGTTCACCGTGACGGACTCCGGTGCCGAGGTCGGGCCCAGCGGCGCGGTCGGCGAGCAGCTCGCCGCGGCGGAGGAGTCCTACGTCGCCTACGTCAAGGACCAGGCCGGCACGCTGGTCGCAAAGACCGAGGAGTTCGCCGAGCTGTACACCTCCGGAGACGACGCCGCTGCACGCGCTGCCTACGCACCGACGCGTGTGCACTGGGAGCGGATCGAGCCCGTCGCCGAGAGCTTCGGCGACCTCGACCCGCTGCTCGACCTGCGGGAGGCCGACCTGGAGGCTGGCCAGGAATGGAGTGGCTGGCACTACATCGAGAAGGATCTCTGGCCGCCGGCGTCCGGCTACACCGCGCTCAGCCAGGCCGAGCGGGAAGCGGCCGCGGCCGACCTCGTCGACAACACCCGGCGACTGGTCGAGCAGGTCAACGCCGCCGACTTCTCCTTCGAGGCGTTCCAGATCGGCAACGGCTCCAAGGAGCTGCTCGACGAGATCGCCTCGGGCAAGGTCACCGGTGAGGAGGAGATCTGGTCGCACACCGACCTGTGGGACTTCCAGGCCAACGTCGACGGTGCCTACGTCGCCTTCGAGGTGCTGCGCGACGTGGCGCAGACGGAGGACCCGGCGCTCGTCGAGACGCTGGAGACCCGGTTCGCCGACCTCGAGTCACTGCTGGCGGAGCAGGGCAGCTACCAGGAGGGCTTCACGTCGTACGAGGACCTGAGCGACGTCGAGGTGCGCGAGCTCGCCGCTGCCGTCGACGCGGTGGGTGAGCCGTTGTCGAACCTCACTGCTACCGTCACCGACGCGGCCTGAGATGCACACCGGCGGGAGCGGGTTCTCGCGCCGTCGGCTGCTCGGGCTGGCCGCCGGCGGTGCCGTCGCGGCAGGCGGGACCGCGGGCGGCTTCGTGCTGGGGCGCGAGACGGGGCCCGCTGTGGCTGCGTCCGCGGTCGACACCTACCCGTTCCTCGGGGTGCACCAGGCGGGCATCATCACCCCGGCGCAGGGGCGCATGCACACGGCAGCCTTCGACGTGACCAGCGACTCCGTCGACGACCTGGTCTCGCTGCTGCGCCGCTGGACGGCCATGGCGGCACGGCTGACCCAGGGGGACCCGGCCGGCGAGTACGGACCCGCGTCCGGACCGTACGACGCGCCGCCGGACGACACCGGGGAGGCCATGGGGCTGTCACCGAGCGGACTGACGCTCACCTTCGGCTTCGGCCGCTCGATCTTCGTCTCCGACGGTGCGGACCGCTTCGGACTCGCCGACCGGCTGCCGGCTGCGTTCGTGGAGCTGCCGCACTTCCCCCAGGACGCGCTCGAGCCGGCCCGCTGTGGCGGCGACCTGATCGTGCAGGCTTGTGCGGACGACCCGCAGGTCGCCGTCCACGCGATCCGCAACCTGTCCCGCACCGCCTTCGGCACGGCCACGATCCGCTGGAGCCAGCTCGGGTACGGCCGCACGTCGTCGACGTCGCGGACCCAGGAGACGCCGCGCAACCTGTTCGGCTTCAAGGACGGCACCGCCAACGTCATGGCCGAGGACTCCGACCTGTTGGCCGAGCACGTCTGGGTCCGTGCCGCCGATGCGGAGCCCGACGCCGGCAGCTCGGACTGGATGACGGGCGGTTCCTACCTCGCCGCCCGGCGGATCCGGATGATCGTCGAGACCTGGGACCGTACTTCGCTGGGCGAGCAGGAGGCCATCGTCGGTCGTACCAAGGGCGAGGGCGCACCGCTCAGCGGGGGCACCGAGTCCAGCGAGCCCGACTTCGCGCTGGCCGGGCGCGGCGACGTCCCGCTGATCGCGCCGCGGTCGCACCTGCGGCTCGCGCACCCGTCCTCGCACGGCGGAGCGATGATGCTGCGCCGCGGCTACAACTACACCGATGGCAGTGACGAGCTGGGACGGCTCGACGCCGGCTTGTTCTTCGTGGCGTTCGTCCGCGACCCGCGTACTCACTACATACCGGTCCAGAACACGCTGTCGCGCGAGGACGTGATGATGGAGTACCTCCGCCACACCGGTTCCGGTCTGTTCGCGGTCCCACCGGGTGTGCCCGAGGGGTCACGACTGGATGCCGACGACGGGGCGTTCGTCGGTGCGGCGCTGTTCAGGCGCACTTCATCAGCGTGAAGACAGCCGGCGTCCACGTGTCCAACATCCTGCGCAAGCTCGGTGTGGCGCACCGCGAGGAGGCGGCTCGGGGTCGTGCACCGGCTCGGACTCAGCCACCACTGACCACATGCCCTCGCCCTCACCGCTCGCCGACGTCGCTGACCCGGACCACCGCAGCGCCCACCTCGTCGGACGCCTCGAGGTCCACCTCGGCGCTGATTCCCCAGTCGTGGTGGCCCTCGGGGTCGTTGAAGATCTGACGGACATCCCAGACCTGAGTCTGCTCGTCGATGACCAGGAGTCCTGGTCCGCGAGCGGTGGGACTGTGATCGAGGGTCGCGTGCTCCTCGTAGTACGCCTCCATCGCCTCCTGCCAAGCCTGCGCGTCCCAGCCTGCGTGCGCGTCCAGGTCGCCGAGCTCGGTCCACCGCTTGCGAGCAGCGAGCTCCACCCGGCGGAACATCGCGTTGCGCACCAGCACCCGGAAGGCGCGGCCGTTGGCGGTCACCGGCTTGGGCTGGTCGTCGATCGGCGTGCCGACCTCGAGCGCGTAGTCGGCGCCGGCCGCGAGCCGCTCCCACTCGTCGAGCAGGCTGGAGTCGACCTGGCGGACCAGCTCGCCGAGCCACGCCGTGAGGTCGACGAGCTCCTCGACCTGGGCGGTGTCGGGGATCGTCTGCCGCAGTGCCCGGTAGGCGTCGGTGAGGTAGCGCAGCACCATGCCCTCGGTGCGTGCGAGCTGGTAGTAGCTGACGTACTCGGTGAAGGTCATGGCCCGCTCGAACATGTCCCGGACGACGGTCTTCGGGCGCAGCTGGTGGTCCGCGACCCACGGGTGGCCCTTGCGGTAGGTCGCGAAGGCGCCGAACAACAGGTCGGCGAGCGGTTGCGGGTGCTCCACCTCCTCCAGCAGCTCCATGCGCTCGTCGTACTCGATGCCCTCGGACTTCATCGCGGCGACGGCCTCACCCCGGGCCTTGGAGCGCTGCGCCGAGATGATCGTGCGCGGGTCCTCGAGCGTGGCCTCGACCACGGAGACCATGTCCAGTGCGTACGTCGGGCTCTGCTTGTCGAGCAGGTCGAAAGCCGCGACGGCGAACGGCGACAGCGGCTGGTTGAGTGCGAAGTGCTGGCCGAGCTCCACCGTCAGCTCGAAGCGCCGACCGTCCACGTCGGGCGCGACGAGCGGGTGCACGACGCCGCCGGCGAGCAGGGCCCGGTAGATCGCGACCGCCTCGCGCACGTGCCTGGTCTGCTGCGAGCGGCTCTGGTGGTTGTCGGTGAGCAGGGCGCGCATCGCCTCGAAGGCGTCTCCCCGACGCTGGACGACGTTGAGCAGCATGGAGTGACTGACCGTGAAGTTGCTGGCCAGCGGTTCGGGTTCGGCGGTGGTGAGGCGCTCGTACGTCGGCTCACCCCAGCCGACCGAGCCCTCCGGCGGCTTCTTGCGTACCACCTTGCGGCGCTTCCTGGGGTCGTCGCCGGCCTTGGCGAGCGCCTTCTGGTTCTCGACGACGTGCTCGGGGGCCTGCACGACGACACGGCCCATCGTGTCGAAGCCGGCGCGTCCGGCCCGGCCCGCGATCTGGTGGAACTCCCGCGCGCGCAGCAGTCGGGTGCTCACGCCGTCGTACTTGCTCAGCCCGGTGAACAGGACGGTACGGATCGGCACGTTGATGCCCACGCCGAGGGTGTCGGTACCGCAGATGACCTTGAGCAACCCTTGCTGCGTAAGCGTCTCCACCAGTCGTCGGTAGCGCGGGAGCATGCCGGCGTGGTGCACGCCGATGCCCATCCGGACCAGACGGGACAGCACCTTGCCGAAGCCGGAGGTGAAGCGGAATGCACCGATGGTTTCGGCGATCGCATCCTTCTCCGCCCGGGTGCAGACGTTGATGCTGGACAGTGCCTGCGCCCGCTCCAGGGCTGAGGCCTGGGTGAAGTGCACGATGTAGACCGGTGCCTGGTGGGTGCTCAGCAGCTCCTCGATCGTCTCCTGCACCGGCGTCGTGACGTACTCGAAGGTGAGGGGGACCGGACGCTCGGCGTGGGTCACAGTCGCGGTGGGACGTCCGGTGCGCCGGGTGAGGTCGTCGGCGAAGCGGGTCGTGTCACCCAGGGTGGCCGACATCAGCACGAACTGCGCCTGGGGGAGCTCAAGCAGCGGCACCTGCCACGCCCAGCCTCGGTCCGGCTCGCCGTAGAAGTGGAACTCATCCATCACCACCAGACCGATGTCGGCGTGGCGGCCCTCGCGCAGCGCGATGTTGGCCAGGACCTCGGCCGTGGCGCAGACGATCGGCGCGTCGGGGTTGACGCTCGCATCGCCGGTGAGCATGCCCACGTTGTCGGCGCCGAACAGGTCGCACAGGGCGAAGAACTTCTCACTCACCAAAGCCTTGATCGGCGCCGTGTAGAAGCTGCACCGATCCTGGCTCAGCGCCGCGAAGTGGGCCGCGGTGGCGACCAGGCTCTTGCCCGACCCGGTGGGGGTCCCGATGATCACGTTGGACCCGGACACGATCTCGATCACGGCCTCGGTCTGCGCCGGGTACATCTGCAGGCCGGTGCCCTGCGCCCAGTCGCTGAAGGCGTCGAACAGGTTGTCGGCATCGGGCCGGTCGGGTACGTGATCGATCAGCGCCATGGTGGGTTCATCGTAGGTGCGGGCCAATGCGTTCGGTTGTCCTCGCGTCAGGGGGCCAGCGAGAACTTCAGCACCGCGTCGGGACCGAGGTCCTGGTCGCGGACCCGTCGCGCTGCGGTCGCACGCGTGCAGTCACCGTCGCTGTCGCACAGCGTCACCGCTGCCCGGCGGCGGGCCTGTGCGCTGAGCACGAGAGAGTTGCGACGGTCGAAGCCGACCGACCCGAACAGACCCGTGCGGTAGGTGTGCAGCAGGGCGCCATCCGTCTGGCGCAGGTAGACCGAGGACGCGCCGAGGCCGTCGGCCTCGATGTCGTACGTGATCATGAACGAACCGTACCTGGACACCGCAGCCGGCTTGTAGTCGCACGAGTACCACGTCGTCACCGACGGGTCGCTCAGCCTCGCGTAGCGCAGACAGCTGCCGTCGTAGCCGTCCTCGTCGTCCACGGCCAGCACCAGGGTGTCGGTGTCGCGGTCGGCGAACCAGGTGCTGCGATTGGCCAACGAAGGTCGGTGCGGGTGAGCCTCCGTCCGGTGACAGTGCTGTAGGTGGCGAGCCGGACACGATCACGGCATTGCCTTCCCGTCCGAGCACCTGCAATCGCTTCGGCAGGTCGGTACGGGCGGCACGCTTGCCGACGTGGATGGTTGAACCGATGGTGTAGAGCGCCCGGGGCTTGCGGCCCTTGCGCAGTTCGCCAGGCAGGATGAAGTCACGCTCAGCCTTCGGCTCACTGATGGTGGACGCCTGGGTCCGGTCCTCCGGCGCCGCTGTGGCGCCGCGACGCCGCCCAGCAGCAGCCCGGTCGTCGCAACGACGGAGCCGGCGGTGCGGGCGATGGAGTACGCGTTCCTCATGCAATCCTCCGTCAACGAAATGGGTAGGTGTGTCCACGGTAGGACGTGATCGAGCCGCAGGGCGTTGCACAGCATGGCGAAGAACCGAACCTTGTCCGTCGCCCGCATGCCACAGCCGTGCCACGCTTACCTGCGTGACTGACTTCGCACTCGGCCTGGCAGCCCTCGGCCGCCCCGCGTACATCAATGTCGGCCGCGACGCAGCGCTCCCAGCACAGCGCACCGTCGGCGCCATGCGGGACAACTGCCACCAGGTGCTCGACGCCGCGTACGCCGGGGGCGTCCGTCGCGTCGACGCTGCGAGGTCGTACGGACTCAGCGAGCAGTTCCTCGGCGAGTGGCTGGACGCCCGTGGACACACCGACGTCGTGGTCTCTAGCAAGTGGGGCTACGCCTACGTCGCCGACTGGCGCTGCGACGTCGACGTGCACGAGGTGAAGGAGCACAGCCTCGAGCGTTTCAGCAGTCAGTGGCAGGAGTCGGGTGGGTTTCTCGGTGACCGGATCGCGCTGTACCAGGTGCACTCCCTGACCTTCGACAGCCCGCTGTTCGACGACACCGGGTTGCTCGACGCCCTGGCGCACCTGCGCGACAGGGGGGTGCGGCTCGGCTTCTCGACCAGCGGACCACGCCAGGCCGACACCATCCGGCGCGGGCTCGACCTCGTACGCGGTGAGCGGCTGTTCGACGCGGTGCAGGCGACCTGGAACGTGTACGAGCGCTCTGCCGGTCCGGCACTGGAGGAGGTTCACGAGGCGGGGCTCCAGGTGCTCGTCAAGGAGTCGCTCGCGAACGGCCTGCTCGCGGCGCAGCCTCCGCTCGAGGTCGCGGCGCTCGCAGCCGAGCAGGCAGTCGGACCCGACGCCGTCGCCGTGGCGTTCGTCGCTGCCCAGCACTGGGCCGACTCGGTGCTGATCGGTGCAGCGGACGTGCAGCAGCTGCGCGCCAATCTCACCGCCCGACGGGTGCGAGTCGCTGCCGATGCGTTCCCCGAACTGGTGACGGGCCCCGAGGCGTACTGGGAACAGCGGGGCCGGCTCCGCTGGCGGTAGAGAAACGGCGAGAAACGCTCGGCGTGTCGCGCAACCTCTCTACCCCCAGCGGGGCGGGAACGTACGTTGAACCGATGCAGCCCACCGCCCCGGCCGCCGCTGGCCTCGCCGCCTTCGGCCACGAGCTGCTCGGGCAGCTGTCCACGCGCCACCCGGGGACGAACCTCGTCGTGTCACCGGCAAGCATCGCGACGTGCTTCGCGATGCTGCGCCCTGGCGCCGGTGGCGAGACCGGAAGGCAGATCGATGCGACCCTGCACTTCCCAGACGTCGCGGTCAGCCCCGCCTATGCGCGCCTGGCTGCCGACTGGTCGTGCCGCCAGCTGTCGATCGCCAATGCCGTGTGGCTGCAGGAAGGCCTTCGGGTGCGCGAGGAGTATGTCCGGGTGGTCGAGGCGGACTTCGGTGCCGCGGTGCGGCGGGTCGACTTCGGTTCGCCGGCTGCCCTCGACGTGCTGAACGCGTGGGTACGGCAGCAAACCCACGGGCTCATCGACACGCTGCTGGAGCAGGTACCCGATCGCACCGGGGTCGTGCTCGCCAACGCCGTGCACATCGAGGCCACGTGGCAGCGGTCGTTCGACGCCTCGGACACCGCCGAGCGACCGTTCCATCTCGCCGACGGTCGGCAGGTGCCGGCCCGCACGATGTCGACTCTTGAAACCTTCGAGTACGCGACGGACGAGGGGTGGCGTGCCGTACGACTACCGTACGCCGACTGCGATCTGGCGCTGTGGGTGCTCCTCCCCGACCCGGGTACGGAACCGCTGTCGATGCTCGCACCGAGGGTCCTGGAGCGGGCGTGGTCCGTCGCACGCGCCGAGCGGCTGCAGCTGCGGCTGCCCACCTGGCGCTCGCGCAGCGACCTGGACCTCCAGGCCACCCTGGCTGCACTCGGCATGCAGGTGCCTTTCGAGCCGGGCGCAGACCTGACGGCGATGTCTACTGACGTTGAGCGGATCTCTGCGGTGGTGCACCGGGCGGTGATCGCGGTCGACGAGCAGGGCACCGTTGCCGCGGCCGTCACTGGAATCGCCATGCGCACCGTGTCGATGCCCGCACCCGGCACCGCCCTGACGGTCGACCGACCTTTCGCGTACACCCTGGTGCACGAGCCCACTGGCACTTCACTTTTCTGCGGGGTGGTCCACGACCCGCGCGACTGACCAGCGCGAAAGACTCGCCCGACGACCGCCAGTGCTGGGCAGAGGTGACCCACCCGGCGTATGGTGCTCGGCGATCGGCGTGATCTGCCGACGCCGGGACGAGGGAGGCCGACGTGGTGTTCGCAGCCGAGGACACGAGTGTCCTGAGACTCGATGCCGGCTTCGTCGACTACGCGATCATTGCCTTCTACTTCGCCTTCGTGCTCGGCATCGGCTACATCGCCCGCCAGCAGGTGTCCGACAGCCTCGACTTCTTCCTCTCCGGGCGTTCGTTGCCTGCCTGGGTGACCGGGTTGGCCTTCATCTCCGCCAACCTCGGTGCCATCGAGATCATGGGCATGTCGGCCAACGGCGCCGAGTTCGGCGTCGCGACCATGCACTACTTCTGGGTCGGTGCGGTCCCCGCGATGCTCTTCCTGGGCATCGTGATGATGCCGTTCTACTACGGCTCCAAGGTGCGCAGCGTCCCGGAGTTCATGCTGCGTCGCTTCGGTCCCGAGGCGCACCTGGTCAACGCGGTCAGCTTCGTGGTGGCGCAGGTGCTGATCGCCGGCGTCAACCTGTTCCTGCTCGGCAGCGTCGTGGAGGCTCTGCTCGGCTGGTCGATCTGGGTGTCGATGGGCGTGGCCGCCGCGGTGGTGCTGTCCTACACCGCCCTGGGCGGGCTTTCCGCGGCGATCTACAACGAGGTGCTCCAGTTCTTCGTGATCGTGGCAGCCCTGCTCCCGCTCACCCTGGTGGGCCTGCACAAGATCGGTGGCTGGGACGGCTTCACAGACGCAGTCAGTGGCAGCTCCGGAGGCGCCGAACAGCTCTCGTCGTGGCCCGGGCAAGGCCTCACCGGCTTCGACTCGCCGTTCTGGTCGGTGGTCGGCATCGTATTCGGCCTCGGGTTCGTGCTGTCGTTCGGCTACTGGACGACCAATTTCGTCGAGGTGCAGCGGGCGATGGCCAGCAACTCGATGTCGGCAGCCCGGCGCACCCCGATCATCGGCGCCTTCCCAAAGATGTTCATCCCGTTCATCGTGATCATCCCCGGCATGCTCAGCGCCGTCCTGGTGTCCGACCTGGCGGACTTCAAGGAGACCGGTGAGGGCAACGTCGACTACAACGACGCGCTGCTGTTGTTGATGCGGGACCTGCTGCCCAACGGCATGCTCGGCATCGCGATCGCCGGGCTGATGGCGTCGTTCATGGCCGGCATGGCAGCGAACATCTCCGCCTTCAACACCGTGTTCTCCTACGACATCTGGCAGACGTACGTCGTCAAGGACCGCGAGGACGGCTACTACCTGCAGGTCGGCCGGGTCATGACCCTGGTGGCGACCCTCCTGGCGGTGGGCACGGCAGGCTTCGCCATGGGCTACGAGAACCTGATGAACTACCTGCAGACGCTCTTCGGGTTCTTCAACGCGCCGCTGTTCGCCACGTTCATCCTCGGCATGTTCTGGAAGAAGATGACGCCGGCAGCCGGGTGGGTCGGGCTGGTGTCCGGAACCCTGGCGGCGATCATCGTGGCCGTCCTGTCCGAGGACGCGCTCGGCCCGGTGAGCCAGGGTGTGATCGGACTGAGCGGGCAAGGGGCGAGCTTCGCCGCCGCCGGAGCAGCCTTCGTGGTCGACATCATCGTCAGCGTCGCGGTGAGCCGGGTGACCGCTCCGAAGCCGGTCGAGCAGCTCGCCGGCCTCGTGTGGTCGGAGACGCCGCGAGAGTCGCTGCGTGACCCGGACGAGGCCACCGCATCCTGGTACCAGTCACCCACGAAGCTGGCCGGGATCGCACTCGTGCTGGTCATCGCCCTCAACCTGCTGTTCCCCTGAGAAGTGTCCCCGAGGAGTCGTCATGTCGGACCGCAAGACCCAGACCGCGGGTGCCCTCGACATCCGCGCGATCATCGCGTACCTGATCGGCCTGTACGGCCTGATCCTGACCGCGCTCGGGTTGTTCGACTTCTCCGAGGAGGACAGCGCGAAGGCCGACGGCTACAACGTCAACCTCTGGGCCGGTATCGGCATGCTGGTCTTCGCCGCCTGTTTCCTGATCTGGAACAAGCTCAACCCGACCAAGGTCCCCGACGGGCAGTCCGACGACGACTGATACTGCGCTACCCTGCCCTCATGCGTACCGACCTGCTCCTTCTCCAGCCGCGCTGACAGCACGTCACCAGCGCGGCCGCCCCTCGTACTCCGAGGGGCTTTTTCGTGTCCTCAGTTCGTGTCCCAGTTCGTTCCGCGGAGCAGATCCATCACCGGCAGGAGTCATCGTGAGCACCGAGCGATACCAGGCCCCCTTGGCCGACATCGTGCTGCACCGCTACGACAACGCCCTGGCCGGCGAGATCGAGGCCCGGTGGCAGGACCGGTGGGAGGCCGAAGGCACCTTCGAGGCACCCAACCCCGTCGGCGACCTGGCGGACGCGGGTGACCGGGTGCGCGACCAGGACAAGTACTTCCTGATGGACATGTTCCCCTACCCCTCCGGCGCTGGGCTGCACGTCGGCCACCCGCTGGGCTACATCGCCACCGACGTCGTGGGCCGCTACCAGCGGATGTTGGGCAAGAACGTGCTGCACGCACTGGGCTACGACGCATTCGGGCTGCCCGCCGAGCAGTACGCGGTGCGGACCGGTCAGCACCCGCGCACGACCACGCTGGCCAACATGATCACGATGCGTCGTCAGCTGCGGCGGCTGGGGCTGGCGCACGACATGCGCCGCTCGTTCGCGACCATCGATCCGGGCTACGTGCGCTGGACGCAGTGGATCTTCCTGCAGATCTTCGGGTCCTGGTTCGACGCCGACCTTCGGCGGGCCCGGCCGATCAATGATCTCGTCGCGCAGTTCGAGTCCGGCAGCCGGGCCACGCCGTCCGGAACGCCGTGGTCGCAGCTGTCGGCCACCGAGCGCCGCGCCCTGGTCGACTCCCACCGGCTGGCCTACATCAGCGACGCGCCGGTCAACTGGTGCCCGGGGCTGGGCACTGTGCTGGCCAACGAGGAGGTCACCGCCGACGGGCGCAGCGAGCGCGGCAGCTTCCCGGTCTTCAAGCGGGGACTGCGGCAGTGGAACCTGCGGATCAGCGCCTACTCCGACCGGCTGGTCGACGACCTCGACCGGATGGACTGGCCGGAGCCGGTCAAGCTGATGCAACGCAACTGGATCGGCCGCTCCACCGGAGCCCGGGTCCGCTTCGACGTGATGGCAACCGACGCCACGTTCGAGGTCTTCACCACGCGTCCGGACACCCTGTTCGGCGCCACCTTCGCGGTCCTGGCTCCGGAGCACCCGCTGGTCACCGACATCGTGCCCTCGGCCTGGCCGGAGGCCACCCGGCAGGCGTGGACCGGTGGGCACCCCACCCCTGCCCTTGCCGTCGACGCCTACCGGACGGCGGCCGCTGCCAGGACCGACGCCGAACGCCAGGCCGACGGCCGGGCCAAGACCGGCGTGTTCACCGGCGCCTTCGCGCGCAACCCCGTGACCGGAGCGTCCATCCCGGCCTTCGTGGCCGACTACGTGCTGACCGGCTACGGCACCGGCGCGATCATGGCGGTTCCAGGGCAGGACCAGCGCGACTGGCAGTTCGCGACCAGGTACGACCTGCCGATCGTGCGCACCGTCGCGCCTCCGGATGGCTTCGGCGGCGAGGCGTACCTGGGGGAAGGCCCGGCGATCAACTCCTCGAACGACGACGTCAGCCTGGACGGCCTGCCGATCGCGCAGGCGAAGGAACGCATCGTCGAGTGGCTCAGCGACCAGGGCACCGGCGTCGCGACCACCACGTACCGCCTGCGGGACTGGCTGTTCAGCCGGCAGCGCTACTGGGGCGAGCCGTTCCCGATCGTGTACGACGAGGACGACCAGCCGGTGGCGCTACCGGATGCGATGCTGCCGGTCGACCTGCCGGAGGTCCCTGACTACTCTCCGAGAACGTTCGAGCCCGGCGACGTCACCTCCGAGCCCGAGCCACCGCTGGGACGCGTCGACGCGTGGGTGCACGTCGACCTGGACCTGGGTGACGGCGTCAAGCGCTACCGCCGCGAGACCAACACCATGCCGAACTGGGCAGGGTCTTCCTGGTACGAGCTGCGCTATACCGATCCGCACAACGACAAGGCGCTCGCGGACCCGGTCAACGAGGCGTACTGGATGGGTCCGCGCCACCCCGGCGACGTGGGCGGAGTCGACCTGTACGTCGGTGGTGTCGAGCACGCGGTGCTGCACCTGCTGTACGCCCGGTTCTGGCACAAGGTGCTGTTCGACCTGGGTCACGTCAGCAGCGAGGAGCCGTTCCACCGGCTGTTCAACCAGGGCTACATCCAGGCGTACGCCTACACCGACGAGCGCGGTGCGTACGTCCCTGCCGAGGAAGTTGTCGAGGAGATCTCCGAGTCAGGCGTGCCGTCGTGGACCTGGCAGGGTCGACCGGTGCGTCGCGAGTACGGGAAGATGGGCAAGAGCCTGCGCAACGTCGTCACGCCCGACGACATGTACGACGCCTACGGTGCGGACACGTTCCGGGTGTACGAGATGTCGATGGGCCCGTTGGACGTCTCTCGACCGTGGGAGACCCGCGCCGTGGTCGGTGCCCAGCGGTTCCTGCAGCGGGTGTGGCGTTGCGTCGTGGACGAACGTTCCGGCGAGACGATCAGCACCGACGAGGCGCTGGACGAGGCGACGCTGCGCGCCCTGCACCGGGCCATCGACGGGGTGCGCACGGACATGGACGGGCTGCGACTCAACACCGCGGTCGCCAAGCTGATCGAGTACGCCAATCACCTGACCCGCACCGGGTGCCGCGCGCGGGCCGCCGTCGAGCCGCTGCTGCTGATGCTGGCGCCGTTGGCGCCACACGTGGCGGAGGAGCTGTGGGCTCGCCTGGGACATCCGCAGACGCTGGCGTACGAGCCCTTCCCGGTCGCCGATCCCGCCTACCTGCTCGCCGAGACGGTCACCGCGGTGGTGCAGGTGCAGGGCAAGGTCCGAGGCAAGCTGGAGGTCGCCCCCGACATCAGCGAGCCGGAGCTGCAGGCTGCTGCGCTGGCCGACCCGGCCGTGGTGCGTGCCATCGACGGGCGGGAGGTCCGCAAGGTGATCGTGCGTGTGCCCAAGCTGGTCAGCGTGGTCGTTTGACCTGTGAGGTGTCGCCGACCGCCAGCAGGTCGGCCTTGCGGAAGGCGTACACGACCATCCAGTGCGGTCGTACGCGCAGGTAGGCGATGTCCTCGCCCCAGCTGCTAGGCGAGCTGCCGTAGTGGCCGACGAGGTGGTCCTCGACGGCCGGCCGGTCGGGATGCTGCGGAGTGAGGAACTCGACCTGGCCGTGAGCGAACACGCCCAGGTCGTCACCTCGCAGGTGCGCTACTGACACCTGCGGCCGCACCCGGAGGTGGCGGACCTTCGCGGACCCGCCGGCGGTCGTGAACACCCACCGGCCGTGCAGGAGGTGCCCATCGACGCCGCTGATCCGGGGCTCGCCGGAAGCGGTGACGGTGGCGACCGAGAGCGTGCACATGCCGGTCAGCACGGTGGCTACCTCAGTCGCGGTGAGAGTCCGCTCGCCGGCGGTGACGATGCTGCGCAGGTGCTGGGTCGAACCGCGCAGCGACGTGCTGAGCAGCGCGTCCAGTTCGTCGAGCTCGGTCTGTGTCTCGTACATGACCCCGACTGTGCCACCTCCGACCGACGTTGATGCGTCGTAGCAGGCTCGCCGATGGTGCCTCGGCTAGCCATGGATAGCCGGTCGGCGAAACCGGCCCGTCCTAGTCGGGGAGCACTCCCCATGGCACGTTGTCACTGCCCATGGGAGGCAACCCGTGGGCAGTACGGTTTACCAGGGGACCCTGGGAAACCGGGAGCCGTGTAGCCCGGGAACCGCGCGTGATTCGGGATGCGCTTGGCCGCACTAGGGTCGGTGTCATGCCTGCCACGGTCGCTGTCGTCACCGACTCGACGGCGACCTTGGAGCCGACACTGGCTGCGGCCCACGGCATCACGGTGGTCCCGCTGCAGATCGTGGTCGGCGGCACCGCGTACCAGGAGGGGGTCGAAGCCTCCCCGGACGTCATCGCGTCGGCGCTGAGCCAGTTCGTGCCGGTCAGCACGTCCCGGCCGGCCCCGGAGGCCTTCATGCAGCTGTACGAACGCCTGCTCGGAGCCGGGCACGAGTCGTGTGTGTCGGTGCACCTGTCGGGTGAGGTGTCAGGCACCGCGGAGTCGGCTCGACTGGCAGCGACCGAGACCCGTCTGTCCGTCACTGTCGTCGACACCCGTCTGGTGGGCATCGGCACCGGGTTGGCCGCCCTGGCTGCTGCCCGCGCCGCGCAGGGTGGTGCCGACGGGCCACGGGTGGCGGCTGCGGCGCGTGCCCAGGCCGGGGCCACGACCTCCTTCGTCTACGTCGACACGCTCGAGCACCTGCGCCGGGGAGGTCGGGTCGGGAATGCGGCTGCCTTGATGGGCGCCGCGCTGGCGGTCAAGCCGCTGCTCGGCCTGGAAGGCGGCCGGCTCGTGCAGAAGGAGAAGGTACGTACGGCCGCGCGGGCGCTGGCGCGTATCGAGGAGCTGGTCGTGGGGGCCGCCGGTGGACTAGGTGAGGTGCCGCGCATCGTGGTGGTGCAGCACCTCGCTGCCCCCGAGCGGGCACGAAACCTCGCCGAACGCCTGCGGACCCGGCTGACCGGCGGTGCCGGCGTCGTGACCGTCGAGGTCGGCGAAGTCGGTGCAGTGATCGGCGCCCACGTCGGTCCGGGCATGGTCGCCGTCGTGGTGGCCCCGATGTGGACCGTGGACACCATGGACTGACGGCCCGCCTGGACCTCTTGTGCCCCACCGGCCCCATCCGCCCCCGGTTTCCCAGGGCACCCTGGGAAACCGCACTGCCCATGGGACGCAACCCATGGGCAGTGACAACATGCCATGGGGAGTACGTCTGCAGCTGACGCCAGCCCGGGGCACCGAGCCCTCAGCACGCTCCGACCGGCCTCCCGGGTCCGCTGTCCACAGATGCCTGGCAGGCGCCCCACGGAGGTGCACGCGCACCTAGCGTCGAGGCATGTTCGACACGCCCCGCGACCGACGCGCGGGTTCCGCCCATGATGCTGCCCGTCGCCGGTTGGAGGCGCTGGGCAGCAGTCTCGCTGGTGAGCTCGAGCCTCTCGACGAGCGCGGCGCTGATCCCCGGATTGGTGCGGCACCGCCCGCAGTTCCCGCTGGCCCGTACGGCCGGCGCCGGGACGACGCCACCGGTGCAGCCGGTGCAAGGGCCGGGTTGGCAAACGCCACACCGAGTGGGCGGCATGCGGCTCGTCCGAGTCGTGGTCCGCTCTCGACGGGTGACCAGCAGGACCAGCTCAACGACGGACTGGGTGGCCGCGGGACCGGCCGGCGCGGCGACGACGCAGACGATCAGATGGGTGGCCACGAACCTGACCGGTTCGGACTCAGGATGGGTGCCCGCCTGGTCGACCGCGTGCCCCTACCGGTGAGGTCCGCGGTGTGGGGGCGTTTCGGTGCCCACCACCTCGCTGCGCTGGTGCTGGTCCTTGCGGTCGCGCTGTGCCTGGCCGCGTGGTGGGCATTGTCCGCGCGACCACAGGTGCAGCCGGTGCCTCGTACGGTGTCGCCGGCGTCCGCCGTGCCGGCACCGATCCCGCCCGCGGCTCCTCCATCCGCCACTGCTGCACCGGGCCCGGCGTCACCGACCCCGATTGCGGGTCAGACGTCCGGGACCGCCCCGCCGTCGACGCCGGCCGGTGACACTGCCGGGGAACAGCTGGTGGTCGTCGACGTCGCCGGCAAGGTGCGCCGTCCCGGCATCGTGACCCTGCCCTGGGGATCCCGGGTCGCCGACGCGCTGGAGGCGGCCGGCGGTGCTCGTGCAGGGGCGGACCTGGTGATGCTGAACCTCGCGCGGGTGCTGGTCGACGGTGAGCAGCTGCTGGTCGGCATCGAGGCTGTCACCGTCCCTGCGCCGGTGACACTGCCAGACGCGACTGTCGTGCCGCAGCCCGGTGCCACGCCCGGCGTCCCGACCCTCCTGGTCAATCTCAACACGGCAACCCTCGCCGATCTCGACACCCTGCCCGGTGTCGGGCCGGTGACGGCGGAGGCGATCCTCACCTGGCGCACCGAGAACGGCGCGTTCAGCACCGTCGATGAGTTGCTCGAGGTCAGCGGCATCGGGGACGTGACGCTCGAGGAGCTGCGTGACCTGGTGACGGTGTGAGACGTGGACGTACCGACGAACCCGAGGCGATCAGCTCGTCGACCGAAGCGCTCGAACCGACCGACGCACGGCTGGCCGCTTGCGCGCTCACCGCCTGGCTCACCTGCGTGCTCGCACTCGGCCTTCCCCCGTGGGTCGGACTCACGTCCGGGTCGGTGCTGGTGCTGGTTGGCTTGCTGGTCCTCTCCCGCTGGGACCCACGCCTGGTCGCCGTGCTGCTGGCTGCCGCGGTTGCGCTGCTGGTGGCCGGGTTACGGCTGACCACAGCCGACGCCGGCCCCGTCCCCGAGCTGGCCGACGCGGGCGCCGTCGTGGACGTCGACCTCGTGCTGACGACCGATCCCCGGGTGATCGAGGGCACCTTCGCCGACCTGGTGGTCTTCGACGCCCGGATCGACGAGGTCACCGCGCGAGGCGTGACGACACGGGTCCGTTCACCGGTCGTCGTGTTCGCCGAACCCGGGTGGGAGCGGCACGAGCTCGGCTCCACCCTCGAGGTGGTGGGCCGACTCGACGTGGCAGATGATGCTGCGGACTCCGCGGTGCTGCTGCCGAGCAGGCTCGAGGGCCGCGGTGCTGACCCGCCCTGGTGGTGGGATCTGTCCGGGTCGCTGCGTGACGGGATCACTGAGGGAGTCACCGAGGGAGGCAAGGACGAGCGGGCCCTGGTCCCTGCGCTCGTCGACGGGGACGACCACGCGATCTCCGAGGAGGTCGACGAGGCCTTCCGTACCTCCGGGCTCACCCATCTGCTGGCGGTGTCCGGTACGAACCTCACGCTGATGCTGGCGTTCGTGCTGGCGATCACACGCAGGATGGGTGTGCGTGGTTCGGCCGAATTGCTCGTCGGAGTGCTCGCGACGATCGGTTTCGTGCTGCTGGCTCGACCGGAACCAAGCGTGCTTCGGGCGGCGGCGATGGGTCTGGTCGCGATCGTGGGCCTCGGTGCCGGTGGGCGCCGACGCGGCGTTCGCGCGTTGTCGGTGGCAGTGCTCGTGCTGGTGCTCCTCGACCCGTGGCTGGCCCGGTCACCGGGCTTCGCCCTGTCGGCCATGGCCACCGGGGGCATCCTGGTGCTGGCGCCGCCCTGGCGGGACGCGCTCGCCCACTGGATGCCCACCTGGCTCGCCGAGGCGATCGCCGTGCCGCTGGCAGCGCAGCTGGCGTGCACCCCGGTGGTGGCCGTGCTGTCCGGGGAGGTGTCCCTGGTGGCCGTGGTGGCCAACATGCTGGTCGCCCCCGTGATCGCCCCGGTGACGGTCCTCGGCCTGGTGGCGGGGCTGGTGGCGCTGGTGTGGGTGGTGCCGGCCCACCTGATCGGCGTGGGCGCCTGCGCCGTGGCGTGGTGGATCATCACGGTCGCCCGGCACAGCGCCGCGATGCCTGGCGCCGTCTTGGACTGGGGGACCACCTCGTGGTCGATCGTCGCGCTGGTCGCGCTCTGCGTGGTGCTGGCGGCGATCCTGCACCGCGTGCTCGCCCGCCGATGGGTGACCCTTGCCTGCACTGCCCTGATGCTGGCCTGGCTCGCCGTGCCGGTGCGACCCGGCTGGCCACCGCATGGCTGGGTGCTGGTCATGTGCGACGTCGGCCAGGGCGACGGGGTGGTGCTCCGCGCCGGGGACGGGCTCGCCGTCGTCGTCGACGTGGGGCCTGACCCGCCGCTGATCGACCGGTGCCTGAGCCGGCTGGGGGTCAACCGCGTCGCGCTGGTGATCCTCACCCATCCGCACGCCGACCACATCGGCGGCCTTGCGGGTGTCTCGTCCGGACGGCGCGTCGACATCGTCGCGATCGGCCCCGGGGCCTCAGGTGACCCGGCGATGGCAGACGTCCTGCGATGGGCCGACGCCGCTGACGCCGACGTGCAGGAGCTGTCGTACGCCACCACACAGAGGCTCGGCGACCTGAGCTGGACGGTGCTCGGCCCGCTGCCCGGATTCGAGACCGACCCGGCTGCCCCGGAGCCGTCGGAGGACGCCGAGGGGGCTGAGTCGGGCGACGTCAACGACACCAGCGTCGTCCTGCGGGCCGACGTGCGGGGAGTGAGCATGCTGCTGACCGGTGACATCGAACCCACGGCCCAGCAGGCACTGAGGGCGTGGGGGCCCGCCCTGGCCGTCGACGTCCTGAAGGTCCCCCACCACGGCAGCCGGCACCAGGACGCGGACTTCTTGCGCGATGCGGAGGCCGAACTGGCCGTGATCAGCGCGGGCGAGGACAACGCGTACGGGCACCCGGCGATCGAGACCCTCCACCTGCTCGAGGACTCCGGTACGCCGGTGCTGCGTACCGACCTGCTCGGTGACGTGGCCGTCGTCGTGAACGAGAGCGGCGCTCTCGGCTATGTCGGGTCCTGATAGGCCGTGGAGCGCACGGTGTCGGTGGGTCGTGGCATGCTGACCGCGATGTCCGATCACAGCGTTCTGGGTTCGGTGACCCTGGTGGCCAGCAAGGCGGGTGCGGAGTTCCTCGCCGAGCGTGCGGTGGCCGACGTGCTCGCGGCCACGTGCAGGATCGAGCCCGGTTCGGACGTCACCGAGATCGACGGTGCGGCCTTCGTGGCCGGCGCCCTGGGTGAGCTGACCAGTCCGTCCCTGTTCGCGAGCGTGCGGGGGCTCGTCGTACGCGGCCTCGACCAGCTTCCGGACGACGTGCATGCCCCACTGCTGGCGTATGCCGCATCCCCCCAACCTGACGTCGTGATGGTGCTTGTGCACCCAGGTGGGCAGCGAGGCACCGGTCTGCTCGGCAAGCTCAGGAAGCTCCGCACGGTCCGCACTGTCAACTGTGAGGCGCCGAAGCCGTGGGAGCGGGCGACGTTCGTGCTCGCCGAGGTGCGACGGATGCGCGGCCAGATCGACCCGGATGCGGCCGAGCACCTCGCCGACGCGGTGGGGGAGGATCTACGGGCGTTGTCCGGAGCTGTCGGTCAGCTGATCCACGACTTCGACGGGCAACGGCTCACCGTCGAGATCGTCGGCCGCTACTTCGAGGGTCGCTCGGAGGTCAAGGGCTATGAGATCGCGGACGCGGCCATCGACGGCCAGACCGAACGCGCCCTCGAGCGGCTGCGTCAGGCCCGCGGCAGTGGATTGGCCGAGGTGCTGGTGGTCAGCGCGTTCGCGTCAGGGCTCCGGTCACTGGCGCGCCTGCAGGCGGCACCGCACGGAATGCAGAACCACGACCTCGCACGTGAGATCGGTGCGCCGCCGTTCAAGGTCAAGGCCATGCGCGGACAGCTGCGCGCCTGGGACGCAGGCGGGCTGGTCCGAGCGCTGCACAGCGTGGCGGCCGCGGACCTGGACGTGAAGGGAGGCTCAGGCGACAGCGACTACGCCCTCGAACGCATGGTGCTGCGCGTCGTTGCGGCCCGCGGGCCACGCTGAGAGGCGTCGCTCAGAGCGAGGCGCTGCGCTTGGCGATGGCCGACTTGCGGTTCGCCGCCTGGTTCTTGTGGATGACGCCCGACGACGCGGCCTTGTCTAGACGCCGGGAGGCCTCGCGGCCGAGCTCCACAGCCTTGTCGTCCCCGGAGTCAGCGGCCTCACGGAAGCGTCGGACGGCCGACTTCACAGCCGACTTGATCGACTTGTTGCGCTCGCGCGCTACCTCGTTCTGCCGGTTACGCTTGATCTGGGACTTGATGTTCGCCACGTGGCAAGCCTCAACTGTCGTCGAACGAATGGGATGCTGCGCAACGACCGAGAGTATCAGCGTCGTACTCAGGCTCCCAAATCGCCGGAGGGCCGGTCGTCGCGGCTTGACAGCCAGTCCCTGCGCACCCCGAGCCAACGTCCCGTGGCGTCGGCGTACCAGCCCTGGTGTGCGCGGATCCATGGCGAGGTCATGGGCACCGGTTCCTGGTGCGCTCGGTGGAAGTAGCCCAACAGCAGCGCCAGGAACCCGTCGACCACGTCGGGCGACAGTGCCCGCGTGAGCATGCGTTCGGCGACGATCGCGTCGGCGTCGTGGCCGTCCCCATGGGCGCAGATCAGCACGGCCAGCGTGTCGATGGCGTGGTGGCCGCGCACCACCCAGTTCCAGTCGCAGATCCACACCCGTCTGTCGGCGGTGAGCAACACGTTGTCCTCCCGGATGTCGGTGTGTACGGCGGTGTCACCGCGCAAGGACTCCACAGCGAGCCTGGCAAGGTCCTGGCAGCAGTCGACGTGCGGCACCAGCCAGTCCGGGACGAATCCGCGCTCGAGGTTCGAGCGCCACGCGCCGACGTACTCCCCGAAGTCGTCGGCGAACGAGCGCGCTGCGACACAGTCCGGAGCAGGGGTCAAGGCGGTCGCCGTCACTTCCAGCGCGTCCAGCACCGATGCGAGGTCGGCGTCCGTCCAGGGCCGGGTGGGTTGTCGACCCTCCACGTCAGCCATGGCCAGCAGGACCCAGCCGTCGGCGTCGTGGGACCACAGCAACGGGGGTGCCGGCACCGATGACGGCAGGGCACGCAGGTTGTCGATCTCTGCCCGGTAGGAGGCCGCGAACATCGACCGGGTCTCGTCGTCGGCGGCCTTGACGAACACCCGGCCACCGTCGGTCAGCTCCAGCCGGGAGGCGAACCCGGGCGTGAAACCGGACCCCATCGAGCGTGCCGCCGCCACCGACGCCCCACAGCGCTGCTCCACCACGGCTTGCACAGCCGGTGGAAGGTCCGCCCAGACAGGGCGCACCGCCGTCGCTCCGGGCGGGACCCGCACCGCGAGCGGGTTCAGTCGGGACATGCGGTGATCCTCACCTGCCCACGGGTGCCATTGCCACTCGTTTCCTGCGCTCGTCGCCCGTGACGCACACCGTGGGAGGATGGCGCGGCGTGCACCACACCTCTCAGACCACGCCCACCCAGATCTCCAGGGACATGCCTTCGTGACCGTAGCCGCCGCGCCCACCCCGCAGCCGGGCTCGACCGATCAGTCGATCATCCGCAACTTCTGCATCATCGCCCACATCGACCACGGCAAGTCGACGCTGGCCGATCGGATGCTGCAGCACACCGGTGTCGTCGAAGGCCGGGACATGCGCGCGCAGTACCTCGACCGCATGGACATCGAGCGTGAGCGCGGCATCACGATCAAGAGCCAGGCGGTGCGCCTGCCCTACGTCGCGCGAGGCGTCGACCGTGCCAAGCCGGTCACGTACGTGCTCAACTTGATCGACACCCCCGGTCACGTCGACTTCACGTACGAGGTCAGCCGTAGCCTGGCCGCCTGTGAGGGCGCGGTCCTGCTGGTCGATGCGGCGCAGGGCATCGAGGCACAGACACTGGCCAACCTGTACCTCGCGCTCGACGCGGACCTGCACGTCATCCCGGTGCTGAACAAGATCGATCTGCCCGGCGCGCAGCCGGAGCGGTATGCCGCGGAGATCGCCCACATCCTCGGCGGGGAGCCCGACGACGTGCTGCGCGTCTCGGCCAAGACCGGTCAGGGCGTCCACGAGCTGCTCGAGGCGATCGTCGCGCAGGTCCCGCCCCCGAACGGCGACCCCGACGGGCCACCACGGGCGCTGATCTTCGACTCGGTGTACGACACCTACCGGGGCGTCGTGACCTACGTCCGAGTCTTCGACGGCACGTTGACCCACCGTGACCGGATCACGATGATGTCGACCGGCGCAGTTCACGAGATGCTCGAGGTGGGCGTCATCTCACCTGATCCGGTCAAGGCCGGCGAGATCGGTGCCGGCGAGGTCGGGTACCTCATCACCGGCGTGAAGGAGGTCCGCCAGTCCCGGGTGGGTGACACGGTGACCGCCGCCAGCAAGGGAGCAACGACGCCGCTCGGTGGCTATCGCCACCCCAACCCGATGGTGTTCGCGGGGCTGTTCCCGATCGACGGCGACGACTACCCGGGTCTGCGCGACGCGCTCGACAAGCTGCAGCTCAACGACGCGGCGCTGGCCTACGAGCCGGAGAGCTCCGGTGCGCTCGGCTTCGGGTTCCGCTGCGGCTTCCTGGGTCTGCTGCACATGGAGATCGTGCGCGAGCGGCTCGAGCGCGAGTTCGGTCTGGAGCTCATCTCGACCGCACCCAGCGTGGTCTACCGGGTGCAGATGGACGACGGCACCGAGCACGTCGTGAGCAACCCCAGTGACTACCCTGAGGGCAGGATCGCCAGCGTCCACGAGCCGATGGTCAGGGCGACCGTCCTGACGCCCAAGGAGTACATCGGCACGATCATGGACCTGTGCCAGACGCGCCGCGGCAACCTGCAGGGGATGGACTACATCTCCGAGGATCGCGTCGAGATGCGCTACGAGCTGCCGCTGGCCGAGATCGTCCTGGACTTCTTCGACGCGTTGAAGTCGCGGACCAGGGGGTACGCCAGCCTCGACTACGACCCGGTCGGCGAACAGGCCGCCGACCTGGTGAAGGTGGATGTGCTCCTGCAGGGCGAGACGGTCGACGCATTCAGCGCCATCGTGCACCGCGACAACGCGTACTCCTACGGCATCGCGCTGGCGGGAAAGCTCAAGGAGCTGATCCCACGCCAGCAGTTCGAGGTACCCATCCAGGCTGCCATCGGCGCGCGGGTGATAGCGCGCGAGACGATCCGCGCGATCCGCAAGGACGTACTCGCCAAGTGCTACGGCGGTGACATCACCCGTAAGCGCAAGCTGCTGGAGAAGCAGAAGGAGGGCAAGAAGCGGATGAAGATGGTGGGACGGGTCGAAGTCCCGCAGGAGGCGTTCATCGTGGCACTGTCCACCGGCGGGTCAGGCGACCGCAGCGGTGAAAGGTGAAGATTCCACAACGGTGCCGCGCAGCGGGTTTCTCTTGTCCGCCGACGGGGGACAGGTCCAGAAGTCCCTCGGGATGTCGGTGCCTCTGCGTCGGTGTCGTCGGCTTAGTCTGAACGGCCGAACGTCGCGCTGAGCGGAGATCCCGCGTCCGCTGGCGTGAGAGGAGTGAGATGCCCGCGCACAGATCGCGTGCTCGTGTCGTCTGTGTCGGTGGCGGCTCGCGGATCGATGTCCAGCCGAACGGCAGCTTCGGTGCCCATCGGCCGGCGGCGTCGTGAACCTGCGGCAGCTGCTGCCGGAGACGCACGCTGCCCGCGTCATGGCTGCGGCCACGCTGGCCACCACCACCGGGTCCGGCGCGTACGTGGTGGTCGCAGTCCTGTACTTCACCCGCATCGTCGGTCTGACGCCGACCGAGGTCGGGGTCGGCATGTCGATCGCGGGACTGGTGGGCCTGCTCGTCGGCGTGCCGATGGGACACCTCGGTGACCGATACGGTGCGCGCGAGCTGCTGATCTGGCTGCTGGTCCTCGCCGCCCCGGTGGCTGCCACCACGGCACTGGTCACCAATGCCTGGCAGTTCGTGCTCGCTGGATCCGGGCTCGCGATCCTCGAGCGCGGGTCCGCCGCGGTCCGTGCCGGTCTGATCGCCACGACTGGTGATGGCCCCGACCGAGTCCGGACGCGTGCGTACCTGCGAGCCGTGACCAACGTCGGACTGGCGCTCGGTGCCGGTCTGGGTTCGTTGGCCCTGCTGTCGGACACCCGGATCGCCTACGTGACCCTGCTGCTGCTCAACTCCGTCAGCTATCTGGCGGCGGCGTTGATCCTGCGCAGGCACCCGCACGCCCCGGCGATCCCTCGTACGCCGGGGGGGCCGGTGTGGATCGTGTTCCGGGACCGTCCGTACGTCGTGGTCACCATTCTGATGGCGGCCATGGCCATGCAGTACTCGATTCTCGACGTGGGCATCCCGCTGTGGGTGGACAGGTACACCAGCGCGCCGAACTGGATCATCTCGGTCCTGTTCGTCATCAACACCGGTCTGGTGGTCGTGCTGCAGGTCAAGGTGAGCCGCCGCGTCGAGTCCGTCGCTGTCGCCAGCCGCGTGATCGCGATTTCCGGCACCGTCTTCTTCGTCGCCTGCGCGCTGTTCGCGTTGGCGTCCGACCGGTCGGTGGGTGTGGCCGTCGGGCTGCTGCTGCTCGGCGGCGTGATGCACGCGGTGGGCGAACTGATGCAGGCCGCGGCACAGTTCTGCCTAGGCCAGGAGCTGGCGGCCGAACGGGCCCAGGGTCAGTACCAGGGGCTGTCGAGTACCGGGTTCTCGTTGTCGACCATGCTGGCTCCGACCATCATCACCCTGCTGCCGATTGCGCTCGGTCCGATCGGTTGGCTGATCCTGGGAGCGATCCTGGTCGCGCTGGGACTGGCACTCCTGCCGGCTGTCGCGTGGGCGTCGCGCACCCGGGAGCACTACGCCGACGAGGTGACGTCGCGGGCCTCAGGAGCGTCGCCGTGACGGGACGGGGACGTCCAGCCGATCGCCTACCGCTCCTTCGCACGGTGCTCTAGGTTCTACGCAACGCCAGCCAACGAGCCGAGGAATCCATGACTGCATCTACGACGGGGTCCGCAGCGCCGAGCGTGGACCTGTCCGTCGTCGAAGACCGAGCGGGCTCGGTCGCGGAGATGTTCCTCGCCCGTGTCCGTGAGACCCCTGACCGCGAGGCCTACCGGTTTCCGGGGGAGGGCGCCTGGGTGTCGCGTACCTGGGGACAGACAGGCCAGCGGGTGACGCGTCTGGCGGCTGGACTGGTGTCGCTCGGCGTAGGGTCCGGTGAGCGGGTCGCGATCGCCTCGAGCACCCGGTACGAGTGGATCGTGGCCGACCTCGCGGTCATGTGCTGCGGCGCCGCCACCACCACGGTCTACCCGACCTCGATCGGCTCCGACGTGGCGTTCATCCTGGCCGACTCCGACAGCCAGGTGGTGTTCGCCGAGGACGACACCCAGGTCGCCAAGCTGCGCGAGCAGCGCTCGGAGATGCCAGGCGTCGGGGCGGTCGTCGTCTTCGACGGCACAGCCGACGAGGGCGACGACGCCTGGGTCGTCTCCCTGGACGCACTCGAGGAGCGGGGTGCGACCCTGCTGGCCGAGCAGCCGGACGTCGTCGAGCAGCGAGTGGCAGCCATCGACCCCGACTCGCTCGCGACCCTGATCTACACCTCCGGGACGACCGGCCGGCCCAAGGGCGTGCGGTTGCGGCACTCCGGCTGGACGTACGAGGGCGCCGCGATCGCCGCGCTGAACATCCTGAGCGTCGACGACCTGCAGTACCTGTGGTTGCCGATGGCCCACAGCTTCGGCAAGGTCCTGCTGACGACACAGCTGCAGATCGGCTTCGCTACGGCCGTCGACGGACGGGTGGACAAGATCGTGGAGAACCTGGCGGTCGTACGCCCGACGTTCATGGGTGCGGCGCCCCGGATCTTCGAGAAGGCGTACGGCCGGATCGTGACGATGGCTGCGCAGGAGGGCGGCGCGAAGGCGAAGATCTTCGACTGGGCCTGCGGCGTCGGCCAGGAGATGGCCCGCACGAAGCTCGCCGGCCAGTCCGCGGGTCGAGCGCTCGGCCTGAAGTACGGGATCGCCGACAGGCTGGTGTTCAGCAAGGTGCGGGATCGCTTCGGTGGGCGGATCCGGTTCTTCATCTCCGGTTCCGCCGCCCTGTCGCGCGACGTAGCCGAGTGGTTCTACGCCGCGGACATCATGATCCTCGAGGGTTACGGCCTCACCGAGACCTCGGCCGGATCGGCCGTCAATCATCCCGATCGGCACACATTCGGGACGGTCGGCCACCCGATGCCCGGCACCGAGTTCAAGGTGGCCGAGGACGGCGAGATCCTGATCAAGGGTCCCGGTGTGATGGACGGCTACCACAACCTCGACGAAGAAACCGCCGCGACGCTGGTCGGCGATGGTTGGCTGGCCACCGGCGACATCGGTGAGATCGACGCCGAGGGGTTCGTCCGGATCACCGACCGCAAGAAGGACCTGTTCAAGACCTCGGGCGGAAAGTACGTCGCACCGTCCGGCATCGAGGGCCAGTTCAAGGCGATCTGCCCGCTGGCCAGCCAGATGGTGGTGCACGGCGCCGATCGCACGTTCGTCACCGCGCTCGTGACCCTCGACCCCGACGCCGTGACCGGCTGGGCCGCCCATCACGGGATGGAGGGTGCCTCGTACTCCGATGTCGTACGCTCCGACGCCATGCGGGAGACGATCGACGGCTACGTCCAACAGCTCAACGCCAAGCTCAATCGGTGGGAGACCATCAAGAAGTTCGTCGTCCTCGAGCAGGACCTCACGGTGGAGTCCGGCGAGCTCACGCCGAGCCTGAAGGTCAAGCGCCGGGTGGTCGAGGCCAACTACCGCGACCGGTTGGACGCGCTGTACGGCTGAGCCCGGGATTGAGCGAGGGGGTCCCCCGTGGCGGACCTATTGGCACCGGGGACCCCGTCGCCCATCGATGACTGGCGTGATTCTCCCCAGTGAGACACTGGAGTTGTGCCGTCGACCCTGCCTTCCGGCGAGGCTGCCCCGACGGACGGACGACTGGGCGCCGATGCCCTTGCATCCCTCACCGTGCGTCCTCTGTCGTTCTACGTGCACGTGCCGTTCTGCGCGACACGCTGCGGGTACTGCGACTTCAACACGTACACCGCCAACGAGCTGGGCGAGCATCCCGGGGCGTCCAGGGCGACGTACGCCGCTGGCGCGCTGCGTGAGCTCGACCTCGCCGAACGGGTGCTGGGCGAGGCAGCCGGCCGACAGCCGGTGTCGACCGTCTTCTTCGGCGGCGGGACCCCGACGCTGCTGGACGACGACCACCTCACCGGGATCCTGGCAGGGATCGACGCGCGGTTCGGCCTTGCGGAGGACGCGGAGATCACCACCGAGGCCAACCCCGATTCCGTCGACCTGGAGTCCTTGCGTCGGTTGCGTGCCGGCGGCATCAACCGCATCTCATTCGGCATGCAGTCCGCGGTGCCCCATGTCCTGGCGACGCTGGACCGTACGCACGACCCTGAAAGGCTGTCCGACGTGGTCGGCTGGGCCCGTGAGGCCGGCTTCGAGCAGGTCAGCCTGGACCTCATTTACGGCACGCCGGGAGAGTCCCTGCAGGACTGGCGACGTTCGCTCGAGTCAGTCGTCGCGTTGCAGCCCGAACACGTGTCGGCGTATGCCCTGGTGGTCGAGCCGGGCACGGCGCTGGCACGTCAGGTCACCCGCGGGGAGGTCGCCGCACCCGATGACGATGACCTTGCCGACAAGTACCTGCTGGCTGACGATGTGCTGGGCACGGCCGGGCTGGGCTGGTACGAGATCTCCAACTGGTCACGGGACCGGGCTGCCCGGTGCCGGCACAACGAGGTCTACTGGACAAGCGGCAACTGGTGGGGGATCGGGCCGGGGGCGCACTCTCATGTCGGCGGCCTGCGGTGGTGGAACGTCAAGCATCCGGCAGCCTATGCGTCCCGGCTGGCGGACGGCGTCAGCCCGGCGCAGGCTAGAGAGGTGCTCGACGAGCCGACCCGCCGGGTGGAACGCGTCCTGCTCGAGGCGCGGCTGCGGGCCGGTCTGCCGGTCGACGTGCTCGACGAGAACGGTCGGCGTCGCCTTACCGGCCTTGTCGAGAGAGGTCTTGTCGACCCCGACCAGTTGCCGTCGGGCCGGCTGGTCCTGACCCAAAGCGGTCGGCTGCTCGCCGACGCGGTGGTGCGCGAGCTGGTTCCGTAGGGAGGCTGCGGTTGACCAGGGTCCCGGGTCCCCTGGTCAACCGCACCGACCACTGGTTGCCGAGGCTGTCGCACAATCGCAGCCCTGCTGCATGTGCACAGGAAGTCTTGCGGTGCCGAAGGGAACCACCAAGTGTGCGAGAGATGACCTCATCATGCGGAGATGGCGTCACTTTGCGCACACTCAGCGCGCAATCTGGCTGGTGCACGTTGGACGACGCAGTTCGGCCCGTTCATGGCCAGTGCTCCGGGATCGTGGCTCGCCTGAAGATGCGTCGGCGGTGCCCGCGGAGCCTCGAATTGTGCGACAGCTTCGGCAACCCCTGGGCAGTGACACGATGGCGTGCGGGGTGCTGCTGGACGCCATGGGAAGCGACTTGTATCAGCAGCGCCTCGCCTCAGTCAGCAGTCACGAAGTCGATCAGCTCCTCGACTCGGCCGAGCAGCTCGGGCTCGAGGTCGGCGTACGATCGCACGGTGCCGAGAATCCGCCGCCAGGCACGCGCAATGTCGGCCTGAGTCCGCGCCGGCCAGCCGAGCGACGTGCACACGCCGGTCTTCCAGTCCATGCCGCGCGGGATCGTCGGCCACGCCGTGATCCCGAGCCGCGCCGGCTTCACCGACTGCCAGATGTCGACGTACGGATGTCCGACCACGAGCACGTGCGCCCGGTGCGGTCCGTCCATCACCCTGGCCGCGATTCGGCTCTCCCTGCTGCCGTGCACCAGGTGGTCGGCGAGCACACCCAGGCGACGCCCCGGAGCCGGCCCGAACTCGGCTACCACGCGGGACAGGTCGTCGATGCCGCCGAGGTACTCAACGACGACGCCCTCGACCCGCAGGTCATCGCCCCAGACCCGTTCGACGAGCTCGGCGTCATGGCGTCCCTCCACGTAGATCCGGCCGGCCCGTGCCACGCGGGCTCCGGCTGCGACGGCGACCGAACCGGAAGCGGTACGGGTTGGTGCTGTCGGCCCCGTGCGTACCGGGGCGTGCAGGATCATGATCTCGCCGCACCAGCCGGTCGTGACCTCCTCGACCACCAGACCCCGGTCGGCGGGGTGCGGCTGCACGTGACCACCCTTCGGCGCCTGCCAGCCGGCATCGGACAGCACGTCGGATCCGTAGCGGTCGAAGCTCACGTGCGCCGACGCTAGTGCGACGACGCACTCTGGTGTCGCTGGCTCGCCGCGTGCACTCTGGGGCGGCGATCGATTTCGTGCCATGCCGGTTGAAGGCCCGAACCGAGGCAGTGCGGGAGTGGAGCGTCAGCGAGGCAGCGTGGGGCGTCTACGCTGCCGCTCGTAGTCGTCTCGTGCGGAATCGGCGCGCGCTCGATAGTCCGCTTCGAGCTCGCCCGTCAAGAGCCGCATGCGGTGGAGGCGTCCAGGCATGCGAGGACGCTTACGGGAGTCTCTTCCCCGCTGGCGCCTCGGTAGACCGACTGGTAGGTGCGCGCCGAGTTCTCGGTACGGCAGGGGCTGCCCTGTGGGACCGGCAGCGGTCATGACTCAAGCCTACGACCAGGCTCAGGTCGGTCTGCGCCCGTCTTCCCTCTGGTCTCTGCCCGGCGAACGCCAGGCTCGTCTCCACGAGCGCCAGTACGACGGCGTTGCTCCCGGGGTGCGGATGTGGTCCTCGTCGTCGAGCAGCAGGGCCCGCGAGGTGGCCAAGGACACCTGGCTGTGCCCTTTGCGCCTACCGGGCAGCGTGGTGCAGGCGGGCGCAGGCGACTCCACAGCCTGAGCGGTGACTCTGGCTGACCCGATCAATCGGTCGTGTGCTCGTACCCGCGGCGCACTGCGTCGTGCAGCCCCTCGGCGGGGAACGGCCACTGCCCCTGCGCCAGTGCATCGCCGACCGGCACCCGCGCGTGCGTCAGCGCCCGGATCTGCTCGCCGACGTCGACGATGTCGAGGCGCTGCTCGAGCACGAACGCCTTGTCGACCGGCGGTCCGTGCCCGGGCACGACCACCGTGCCGGTGCCGATCAGGCTGCTCACCTGCTGCAGTGTGGCGCCCCACTCCAGCGGGTAGCAGTCGACACCGTAGCTCGGCGGGCCCGACGACTCGATCAGGTCGCCTGCGCACACCAGGTCTGCGTCCGGCACCCGGACGAGCACGTCCCCGGCGGTGTGGCCCCGACCGAGGTGGACTACCTCGACGTACCGATCGCCGAGCTCGGAAGCCCAGACGGAGGAGAAGGTGGTGTCGACCGGGACCGGATCGGTGGAGGCCACGTCGTCAGCAGGGTATTCACGCTTGCCGCGCTCGGTGGCCGCAGCCAGGTCGGTGAGCAGCGACTCGTGGCCGACCAGCGGCACATCGGGGAACGCTCCGTTGCCGAACCAGTGGTCGAAGTGGCTGTGGGTGTTGACGACGACACTGACCGGCAGAGAGCTCAGCCGGCGTACCTGCTCGGCGAGCTCGCGGCCCTGAGTCAGGCTGGCTCGGGTGTCCACGACCAGCACGCCCTCGCCGCCCACGATCACGGCGCTGTTGACGTCGTACGGTTGGTGACGGCCGATGAAGCAGCGGTCCGCGACCTCGATCCAGCCGGGCAGAATGTCGGAGGGGGCCACGCGTCGTAGACTGGCACTCATCCAGGGTGAGTGCCAACTGCGCCCCGACCCCGCGAAGGAGGACCGATGCTCGACGAACGCAAGCTGTCGGTGCTCCGTGCGATCGTCGAGGACTACGTGGACACCCGCGAGCCGGTGGGTTCCAGGGCACTGGTCGACCGGCACCAGCTCGGGGTGTCACCGGCCACGGTGCGCAACGACATGGCAGCGCTGGAGGAGGAGGGCTTCATCGCCCAGCCGCACACCAGCGCAGGGCGGATTCCGACCGACAAGGGGTACCGGCTCTTCGTCGATCGGCTGGCCGGGGTGCAGCCGCTCAGCAGCGCCGAGCGCCGTGCCATCACGACCTTTCTCGACGGTGCTGTGGACCTGGACGACGTGGTGCAGCGCAGCGTCCGGATGCTCGCGCAGCTGACTCGCCAGGTCGCCATCGTGCAGTACCCGTCACTCACACGCTCCACGGTGCGTCACGTCGAGCTCGTCAGCCTGGGCCCCACCCGGCTGCTCCTCGTGCTCATCACCAGCACCGGTCGGGTCGAGCAGCGGGTCGTCGAGACTTCTGTGGCGGCCGGTGATGCGCTCCTGGGTGACTTGCGTGCACGCATCAACACCGTGTGCATCGGCGAGCGACTGGTTGACGGCGTGACCAAGCTCGCCGAGATTCCTCAGACGTTCGCGGTCAACGACCGCCCGGTGGTCCACACGATCACCGGGGCCCTCATGGAGGCGTTCACCGACGAACGTTCCGACGAGCGCGTGGCGATCGGTGGCACGGCCAACCTCACCCGCTTCGGTGACGACTTCGATCGCTCGATCCGCCCGATGCTCGAGGCGTTGGAGGAGCACGTGGTGCTGCTGCAGCTGCTCGGTGAGGCGACCAGTCCGAGCCTGGTGACTGTGCGGATCGGCAGTGAGGTTCCGCACGAGGACCTCACCCGTACGGCGATCGTCTCCAGCAGGTACGGCAGCGACGTCGACGCCCTTGGCACCTTGGGGGTGGTCGGTCCGACCCGGATGGACTACCCGGGCACGATGGCATCGGTACGGGCCGTCGCGCGTTACGTCAGCCAACGGCTTTCCGACGGCTGACATCCGTCCCGATCCTTCCCGCGCACGCACCCCGAACGAGACAAGGCAGGCATGAGCCAGGACTACTACGAGACTCTCGGCGTCGGCCGCAACGCGACCCCGGAGGAGATCAAGAAGGCTTACCGGCGGTTGGCTCGCCAGCTCCATCCCGACGTGAACCCCGACCCGCAGACCCAGGAGAGGTTCAAGGTCGTCACGTCGGCGTACGAGGTCTTGTCGGACCCGCAGAAGCGCCGGGTGTTCGATCTCGGCGGCGATCCACTGGGCAGCGGTGGTGGCCAGGGCGCCGGCTTCGGCCAGGGCTTCAGCTTCACCGACATCATGGACGCGTTCTTCGGCCAGGGCACTCAGCGCGGCCCACGCTCGCGGATGCAGCGCGGAAAGGACGCCTTGTTGCGCCTCGACGTGGACCTCGCCGACGCGGCCTTCGGAACCGCTCGCGACCTCACAGTCGACACAGCCGTCGTGTGCGACACGTGTCACGGCTCCGGTGCGCGGGGCGACTCCGAACCGGTCGTGTGCGAGACCTGCCGCGGGCACGGCGAGGTGCAGCAGGTGCAGCGCTCGTTTCTGGGTGACATCCGCACGGCGCGGCCCTGCCCGACGTGCCGCGGGTTCGGCTCGGTCATCCCGAATCCGTGTGACGAGTGCGGCGGCGACGGCCGGGTGCGCGCCCGCCGCACGATCGCTGTCAAGATCCCCCCCGGCGTCGACACCGGCACGCGTGTGCAGTTGGCTGGCCAAGGCGAGGTGGGGCCCGGTGCAGGGCCGGCCGGTGACCTGTACGTCGAGATCCAGGTCGCCCCGCACGAGTTCTTCGTACGCGACGGTGACGATCTGGTGTGCGAGGTGACGGTGCCGATGACCGCGGCCGCCCTGGGCATGCAGCTCGACCTGCCCACCCTGGAGGCCGACACCGGCGCCTCCGACGTCGACAAGTCCATCCCGCTGGAGATCAAGCCCGGCACCCAGGCCGGTGAGCGGACGGTGCTGCGGGCTCGCGGAGTTCCCCGGTTGCGGGGGGTCGGACGCGGCGACCTGATAGTCAACGTGCACGTCGAGACGCCCACCAAGCCGGACGCCGCGCAGGAGAACCTGCTGCGCCAGCTGGCCTCCCTGCGCCGCGAGGAGAACCCGGACGGTCAGATGTCCTCGGCCCACAAGGGAATGTTCGGCCGGCTCAAGGACGCATTCGGCCAACGCTGATGGATTCCGGGCTGATGGGTCCTGGGCGGACGGGTTCGGGCTGATGACCTCCCTGCCGGTGTACTGGCTGCCGGCACCGGTGGGCCCGGATCCTGGACGGGTGCGCCTGGAGGGCCCCGAGGGGCGGCACGCCGTCACGGTGCGTCGGACCCGCGTGGGGGAGCAGGTCGAGCTGGTCGACGGTACGGGCCTGCGCCTGTGCTGCGAGGTCGTAGCGGTGGGCCGCGACTCGCTCGAGGCGCAAGTGGTGTCGGTGAGTCGAGAGTCGCCGCCGTCGCCGCGGCTGGTCGTCGTCCAGGCGTTGGCCAAGGGGCAGCGCGCGGAGCTGGCCGTGCAGGCCGTGACGGAGGTCGGAGCGGACGTGATCGTGCCCTGGTCGGCGTCTCGCGCGGTGGTGCAGTGGCGCGGCGACCGGGCGGGGAAGTCACTGGCCCGGTGGCGCTCGACCGCTCGGGAGGCGGCCAAGCAGGCGCGTCACTCGCGTACACCGGAGGTCACCGAGCTGGCCGCCACCGCCGACCTGGCCACGCTGCTGACCGATGCCGCCCTGGCGGTGGTGCTGCACGAGGCCGCGACGGTGGCCCTGAACTCGCTGGAGGTGCCCGAGGCCGGTGACGTGGTCGTCGTGGTCGGCCCCGAGGGCGGTATCAGCGAGCAGGAGCTGGCGGCCTTCGGAGTGGAGCCAGTACGGCTGGGGCCCACCGTGCTGCGCACCTCCACGGCTGGTGTGGCGGCGTGCGCGGCGCTGCTGTCGCGTACGGCCCGGTGGGGCTGAGCCCGGATTGAGCGACGATGTCCACCGTGGCGGACCTGAGGCACAGGGGACCCCCTCGCCCATTCACGGGGATGCCCGACGCGCCGAGATCCGATCCGCGGGTCACTGATCTTGCGGCCGGTGGCCATCAACTCGGAAGTCGACGCGCCAGGGCTGCCGGGTCACTCCACCGTGATGTCGGTGTAGACGGGATACATGATCTCCGCGTACGCCTCGGGGCCGCTGGCTGCGTTGCCCGTGAAGGTCTTGAGCGTGTACTCCCCGGGCTCCAGGCCCCGTAGCGTCAGCTCGTACGGCGCGAACTCGCCGTAGCCGCCGCCGTCACCAATGTCCTGGGCGACCTGCCGACCGTCCTGATAGGCCCGCACCACGACGTTGGCCTCAAACGTGTCCGACTCGCCGGTGACGGTGACCGGCCCGGAGAACACCGCCCCCTGTTGCGGCGTTTCGGGGCGAATGCCGGCCAGGACCGACATGTCGGGCTCGACCGGTCCGTCAACTGGCTCGCCGAACACCGCGTCGGCCGGCTCGCCGTTGACCGTCACGAGCACTGGGTCGTCGGTACGCAGAGCGGAGGTGACCGTGTGCACCAGTTGCTGCAGCTGCGGACCCACTGGGCACACCGGGTCGGCGCCCGGGAACGGATCTGTGACGTCGCGGCCGAGGTCGACAGTGACCACCCCGTCCGTGTGGGTCACTGACGTCACCCGGGTGACCGGCTGCGGGGTCTCGCGGAGACCCGACCACAGGTTGCAGAACACCTCCGGGCGCGCGGACTGGTGCTGCAGCAGCGCGTTCACTGCGTCGACACCCACGTTGCCGGAGGAGGTGATGGGGAACTCGCCGGCGAAGACGTCGCCGAACGGTGCACCGACATCGCTGCCGGAGGAGTAGATCGCCATCGGGATCTCGCTGCCCGGCTCGACCGCCACCGATTCGCCGCGCGACTCGCCGACCCCGTCGTCGTCCGGCACCGGGTCCCCTGCCACGGGGGGAGCCGGAGCTGGTGACGGACCACCGCCCGTGCCGCCCACGACCACCACGGCGCCGGCCACCAGGCCGACCGAGGCAATCCCGATGCCCACAGCCGGCGCCCAACGTCGCGATGGTGATCGCGAGCGACCCGCGCGGTGCAGGATGCCCGGTAGCGCCGGGATGGGGCGGATCTCCTCGCCACGGTTGCGCAGGGCGTCGCGCAAGGCGTCCTCGGTTCGATCAGACATGTCAGTGCTCCCAGGTCGTACGGAGGGCGGCGAGGCCGCGTGAACTGTGGCTCTTGACCGCGCCGCGACTGATCCGCAGGGTGGCGGCGATGTCGGACTCCGACAGGTCCAGGTAGTAGCGCAGGATCAGCACCTCGCGCTGCCGGCCGGACAGGCCGTCGAGCGCGGCGAGCATCGCCCCGCGTTGGGCCCGGGCCAGCACGTGCGACTCGGCGCTGGCGCCGGCGCCGGGCGGGTCGGGCTCGTGCTTAGCGGCGACCTTGCGGTGCCGCAGCTCCGAGCGGGCGCGGTTGACGACGGCGGTGCGCAGGTACGAGACGGCCTTGTCCGGCTCCCTCAACCGCCACCAACGCCCGTGCACGCTGACGAAGGCATCCTGCACGATCTCCTCGGCCCGCCCTTGGTCGTGCAGCAGCATGGTCGCGAGGCGTACCAGCGCGACGTAGTGGGCGCTGTACAGCGCGCTGACCGCCTCGTCGGAGCTCAGGTCCCGGGACAGCGCGGCCGTGCTCGGCGGAGGTCCGGTCGAGTGGTCGCCCATGGCCCCCGTCTCCGTCGCCTGCGTCATCAGCTGCCTTTGCCTCATGCTGACACCACGCGCGACCGCGACCGCCGGTTGACACGTACGACCGGCGGATCGCTCGCGCGATACGTTGGCGGCACCCGAACGCGATGCCACCGCCGCCGGTGGACGAGGAGTGCCCAGAGATGATGACGGCGATGACGACTGATCCCGACTGCGTCTTCTGCTCGATCGTCGCGGGGGAGGTGCCGGCCGAGGTGGTGCACAGCAGCGATCACAGCCTGGCCTTCCGTGATCTCGACCCCCAGGCCCCGACGCACGTGCTGGTGATCCCGCGCCGCCACGTCGCCGACATCGGGGCGCTGACCGCGGCCGCGCCCGACGAGGCCGTGGCGCTGTTGGCCGCCGTACAGGTCGTCGCCGAGCTCGACGGCATGGGCAACGCGTACCGACTGGTCTTCAACACCGGTGCCGCTGCCGGTCAGAGCGTCCCGCACGCGCACGCGCACGTCTTGGCCGGCCGCGACCTGGGCTGGCCCCCCGGGTGAACCTCGTGGCCGTGCGCGATGCAGCGCCGACCCCGACCCCGTGCGTACCATGGGTCGGGTCCGCCGCCCCACGGCGCGACGACCGACTTCGGCCGAGCACAGGAGGACGTGCCCGCTAGGCAGGGCGCCCATGTCTGAGCAACCCATCACCCAGCACACGGTCACGATCCCGAACAGCATCGCCATGGTGGCGCTGCTCGGCCCCGGCGACGCGAACCTCGCGGTCATCGAGCAACAGTTCGACGCCGATGTCCACGTCCGCGGCAACACCGTCAGCATCGCTGGTGCCCCCTCCGAGGCTGCTCTCGTCGAGCGCTTGCTGGACGAGCTGGTCACGATGATCCGGACCGGTCAAGGGATGTCACCCGAGACCGTCGAGCGCTCCATCTCGATCCTGCGGGAGGAGACCAAGGAGCGTCCCGCCGAGGTCCTCAGCCTGAACATCCTGTCCAACCGCGGGCGCACCATCCGGCCCAAGACGCTGAACCAGAAGCGCTACGTCGACGCCATCGACCAACACACGATCGTGTTCGGCATCGGTCCGGCGGGGACCGGCAAGACATACCTTGCGATGGCCAAGGCCGTGCAGGCGCTGCAGGCCAAGGAGGTCAACCGGATCATCCTGACCCGCCCGGCGGTCGAGGCCGGCGAGCGACTCGGTTTCCTGCCCGGCACGCTGAGCGAGAAGATCGACCCGTACCTGCGTCCGCTGTACGACGCGCTGCACGACATGCTCGACCCGGAGCTGGTGCCCAAGCTGCTGGCTGCCGGCACCATCGAGGTCGCGCCGCTGGCGTACATGCGCGGGCGCACCCTCAACGACGCGTTCATCGTGCTCGACGAGGCGCAAAACACCTCGCCCGAGCAGATGAAGATGTTCCTGACCCGGCTCGGCTTCGGTTCGAGCATGATCGTGACCGGCGACGTCACCCAGGTCGACCTGCCCTCGGGCACCCACAGCGGCCTGCGTGTGGTCGAGGGGATCCTGGAGGGCGTCAGGGACGTCGAGTTCATCCGGCTCACCGGCCAGGACGTCGTCCGCCACAAGCTTGTCGGGCGCATCGTCGCCGCGTACGAGAAGTACGACGTCGAGCAGCAGTCGACCACTACGTCGGCACCGTCGACCGGCCCGCGCCGGTCCGGCGCCTGACCGGGAGTGCGGGCATGAGTGTCGAGGTGCTCAACGAGTCGGGCACCGAGGTGGACGTCGTCGAGCTGACGAAGCTGTCGCGGTTCGTCATGCAACGGATGCGTCTGCACCCGGCCACCGAGATGTGTCTACGACTGGTCGACGAGGACACCATCGCCACCTTGAATCGACACTGGATGGGTCAGGACGGGCCGACCGACGTCCTGTCCTTCCCGATGGACGAGCTCGAGCCGGGGCGCGACGGCGAGGACCCGCCGGAGGGTTACCTCGGGGACATCGCCCTGTGCCCGGCCGTGGCCGGACGTCAGGCTGATCAGGCCGGGCACGATGCGATCGACGAGATCAGGCTGCTGACCACCCACGGGCTCCTGCACCTGCTGGGCTACGACCATGCCGAGCCCGAGGCTCACCGGGTGATGTTCGCCCTGCAGGCCAGGTTGCTCGCGGAGTGGCACGGCGTCAGCGGCGGCGACGAGCTTCTGGATGCCGGCGTCGTCGCTCCCGCCGACGCGCGACCCGGAGTGCTGCCATGAGCGGCGACCTGTGGATGCTCGCCGCCGCGGTGGTATTGTCCCTGATCGCCGGCTTCTTCGCCTCGGCCGACGCGGCGCTGTCCTCCTTCTCCCGGGCACGAGCCGCTGAGCTGGTCACCGAGCAGCGCCCCGGGGCGCCACGCCTGCAGCGCATCACCGACGATCCCGCGCGCTACCTCAACACGGTGCTGCTCCTGCGCATGGTCGCCGAAACCACCTCGATCGTGTTGGTGGCCCTGGTCGTCGCCGACGCGTTCGGCGGCACCTGGCAGCGGGTGCTCCTCGCCGCCGGTGTCATGGTGGTCGTGTCCTACGTCGCGATCGGGGTGGCTCCGCGCACCGTGGGCCGGCAGCACGCCGAGCGGGTGGCGCTGCTGTCGGCGGGAACGGTCATCGCGCTGACTCGCGTCCTGGGCCCGGTGCCCCGGTTGCTGATCCTGTTCGGCAACGCCCTGACCCCAGGCAAGGGATTCCGGCAGGGACCCTTCTCGTCGGAGGCCGAGCTGCGCGAGATGGTCGACCTGGCCGAGGAGTCGATGCTCATCGAGTCCGGTGAGCGCGAGATGTTGCACTCGGTGTTTGAGCTCGGCGACACGATCGTGCGTGAGGTCATGGTCCCGCGCCCCGACATGGTCTTCATCGAGAAGCACAAGACACTGCGCCAGACGATGTCCTTGGCCTTGCGCAGCGGTTTCTCGCGCATCCCGGTGACCGGCGAGAACCTCGACGACGTCATCGGCATGGCGTACCTCAAGGACGTCACCAAGCGCGTCTTCGACAACCATGAAGCCGAGACGACAGAGCGGGTTGAATCGCTCGTCCGCGGCTGCCTCTTCGTGCCCGATTCCAAGCCGGTCGTGGCATTGATGCAGGAGATGCAAGCCAGCCGCACCCACGTGGCGGTGGTGGTCGACGAGTACGGCGGCACGGCCGGCATGGTCACCATCGAGGACATCCTGGAGGAGATCGTGGGGGAGATCACCGACGAGTACGACGTGGAGCCGGACGCCGTCGAGCAGCTGGCGGACGGCGCCGTACGGGTGAGCTCGCGGTTCGCGGTGGACGACCTCGGTGACCTGTTCGGGCTCGAGCTCGACGACGAGGACGTGGACTCGGTCGGGGGCTTCATGGCCAAGCACCTGGGGAAGGTGCCGATTCCAGGCAGCGAGGTCGAGGTCGAGGGGCTGCTGCTGCAGGCCGAGGCGCCCACCGGACGGCGCAACCGGGTGGGTACCGTGCTCGTTCGCCGGCCCGACACGCGGGAGAACCTCGAGGATCGCGCCGTCCCGGCCTGAGCCGCGCCCCAGGTGGTCGTGGCCGAGGTCGCCCGCACGGGGCTAGCCTGAGCCCATGTCCGACGATCTGAAGCTCGACGACGAGGATGCCAAGCTCGTGACGCTCGCATGCGCCAGCCGGGTCCGCAACGAAGCCCTGGAGGGTGCGGCCGTACGAGATGTCGACGGGCGGACCTACGTCGCGACGACGGTGCAGCTGGCCTCTCTGCAGCTCAGTGCCCTGCAGACCGCAGTCGCGATGGCGGTGTCCTCCGGCGCCGCCGGGCTCGAGGCCGTAGCCGTGGTCACCGACGCCGATGGTCCCCTCGACGTCACTGTCGTACGGGACGCCGCGAAGGCCGACGTCATGGTGCTCGTGGCCGACTCGGACGGCGTCCTGCGTACGACCCTGCAGGCCTGACCGTGGGTGAGGCCCTTCACCGATCGGGGTTCGCCTGCTTCGTCGGACGTCCCAACGCGGGCAAGTCGACGCTGACCAATGCGCTCGTCGGCGCCAAGATCGCCATCACCTCCTCCAAGCCGCAGACCACCCGGCACGCCGTGCGCGGGCTCGTGCACCGGCCCGACGGCCAGCTCGTCCTCGTGGACACGCCGGGGCTGCACCGCCCGCGCACGCTGCTCGGTGAACGCCTCAACGACCTGGTGCGCAGCACCTGGTCGACAGTCGACATCGTCGGCATCTGCCTTCCCTCCGACGAGCGGATCGGACCCGGTGACCGCTATCTGGTCTCCGAGGTCGCCAAGATCCGGCGCAAGCCCGCTGTGGCCATCGCGACCAAGACCGACCTGGTGACCTCGGACCGCCTGGCCGAGCACCTCAGCGGGATCGGTGCGCTGGGCGAGCAGCTCGGGTTGCCGTGGCGCGAGGTGGTGCCGGTGTCGGCCACCGGCGGCGACCAGGTCGAGCTGCTGCGCGACCTGCTCATCGGGATGCTGCCGGAAGGGCCGACTCTCTACCCCGAGGGCGACCTGACTGACGAGCCGGAGGAGACCCTGGTCGCCGAGCTCATCCGGGAGGCCGCGCTGGAGGGTGTGCGCGACGAGCTTCCGCACTCCATCGCGGTGGTCGTCGAGGAGATGGTGCCGCGAGCCGACCGCTCCGAGGAGCGACCCCTGCTGGACGTGCGGGCGTTCCTGTACGTCGAGCGTGACAGCCAGAAGGGCATCGTCATCGGACATCAAGGCAGTCGGCTGAAGCACATCGGCAGCACCTCTCGGACGGAGATCGAGAAGCTGCTGGGGACACCGGTGCATCTCGACCTGCGGGTCAAGGTCGCCAAGGAGTGGCAGCGCGACCCACGCCAACTGCGTCGCCTGGGGTTCTGAGCGCGCTCAGTCGGAGGTCTTCGCGAAGCACAACCCGAACCGGTCAGCGTCGCTCCACGTCCGACGCGGGGGCCAGGTGTAGCCGTACTGGTAGGTCCCGGTGGTGTCGACGTAGCTTCCCACCGCGACCTCGCAGATCCCCCGCATGCGTGTCCGCAGCCTCTGGTTGCCGGGGTACGTGTCGTCCGGTTCGCCCATGCGTGCGGCCGCGACCGCGCGCCAGTTGTGCTTGAGGGAACACACCTGGGTCGCGTTGCCGGCGTTGGTGATCGCCCCCCGTGCGCAGCTCTCGTAGCCACGGCCTCGTCGGGTGTCCAAGACGCCCTCGGTGGACCGGGTCAGCTCCAGCAGAGCGGTCCGGCGCTTGAGGACGTACGTCGTGCAGGCGAAGAAACCGGCACCGGCCGCCACCTGGTCGGGCAGCGGCACGCTCGGCAGGACGCGGAACTGGCTGATCTCCAAGCCCTCGTTGCCGGCGTCCAGCCAGCCGAGCACGTCGCGGCGGCATCGCCCGGACGTGAGCGACGACAGTGCGCTGGCGTCGGAGCTGTTCGCCGCCCTGCGCATGGCCGGGGTGAGGGCGCGCACCGAGGCGTACTGGCCGGTGGCTCCTCGGCACCTGCTCGGTTCCGGGAGGCCGACCAGCGCCTCGACGAACACGTCGGACCTGGTCAGCTGCACGCAGCCCCCGGCCGCTGGACGCGTGCGCGACGGCGGAGGTGCAGGCTCGGGTTGGCTCAGTTCCTCGGTCGGTTCCTCGGTCGGGATGTCGCTGGGCTCGCTGTCGGACTCCTGGGTCGGGGCGCTGTCGGTCTTG
>Ga0136624_1000015_pt1 | contig 47039 bp, 57 predicted proteins | sample AntDrymUQ4692206_2_FD_104802 | JGI IMG/M metagenome (GOLD analysis project Ga0136624, IMG submission 104802) | Polar desert sand microbial communities from Dry Valleys, Antarctica - metaG UQ469 (22.06) | ecosystem: Environmental > Terrestrial > Soil > Desert | place: Antarctica: Dry Valley... | reverse complement strand
GGCACTCACCGGTGATCGGCGTATCCGGTCACCCAGCCGAGTCAACTGCCTCCACCGACCGCGTACGGCGATCAAGGGGGAGGGGCTTGGTTGCGTCAGCGGGCGCGGTCGACGCGTCCTTCGTCCCAGACCGGCTCCACTGACTCATACACCGCGCCGTCCGCTCCGAAGATCAAGAACCGGTCGAAGCCGTGGGCGAACCAACGGTCATGGGTGACGGCGAGCACCGTGCCCTCGAACGCGGCGAGACCCTCCTCCAATGCCTCCGCCGACACCAGGTCGAGGTTGTCGGTCGGCTCGTCGAGGAGCAGCAGCGTCGCGCCGGACAGCTCCAGCAGCAGCACCTGCAACCGCGCCTGCTGTCCACCGGACAAGGTCTCGAACCGTTGCTCGGCGGCGTACGCCAGCTCGTAGCGGTCGAGCGCGCGGGCTGCTTCCTCCCGCGGCATGCCCGCCCGGTGCTCGTCTCCCCGCCACAGGATGTCGAGCAGCGTCCGGCCAATCAGCTCCGGATGCTCGTGCGTCTGCGCGAACCACCCCGGCCGCACCCGTGCCCCCAACCGGGCCGACCCGAGGTGGGCCACCGGCGCGATCTCGACCTCGCCCACTGGCTGGTGCTCCCGGTCAGGGTCGCTGCCCCCCCGAGCAAGCAGCCGCAGGAAATGCGACTTGCCCGAGCCGTTGGACCCCAGCACCGCCACCCGCTCCCCGAACCACACCTCCAGGTCGAACGGACGCATCAGTCCGGTGAGCTCCAGATCCGCGCACACCACCGCACGCTTGCCGGTCCGCCCCCCGCGCAGCCGCATCCGCACGTCCTGCTCCCGCGGTTGCTCCTCCGGCGGGCCGGCCTCCTCGAAGCGGCGCAACCGCGTCTGTGCCGACTGGTACCGACTGGCCATGTCGGAGTTGTACGCCGCCTTCTGCTTGTACATCAGCACCAGCGCCTTGATCTTCGCGTGCTCCTCGTCCCAGCGGCGGCGCAGCTCGTCAAACCGGGCGAACCGCGCTCGCCTGGCCGCGTGGTACGTCGCAAACCCCGCCGGATGCACCCACACCCGGTTACCTCCGGAACCGAGTTCCACGGTGACCACCCGCGAGGCCGTACGCGCCAACATCTCCCGGTCGTGAGAAACGAAGAGCACCGTCTTCGCCGACTCGCGGAGCGACCCCTCCAGCCAGCGCTTCGCGGGCACGTCGAGGAAGTTGTCCGGCTCGTCGAGAAGTAGCACCTCGTCCGGCCCACGCAACAACGCCTCCAGGGCGAGCCGCTTCTGCTCACCGCCGGACAGCGTGCTCAGCTGGCGCCACTGTGCCCGCTCGAAGGGCACACCTAGCCCGGCGACCGTGCAGGTGTCCCACAGCACCTCGGCGTCGTAGCCGCCCGCGTCGGCCCAGTCGGCCAACGCCTGCGCGTACCGCAGTTGGGTCGGCTCGTCGTCGCGTTCCATCATGGCCAGCTCGGCCGCGTCGAGCGTCCGCGCCGCATCGCGAACGCGTGGTGGGGCCACGGAAACCAAGAGGTCCCGCACCGTCGAGTCGTCGTGCACCGAACCGATGAACTGCCGCATGACGCCGAGTCCACCGGAGCGCGCCACCGAGCCGGCATGCGGCGAGAGGTCCCCCGCGACAATGCGTAACAGGGTGGTCTTGCCCGCCCCGTTGGCGCCCACGAGCGCAACCTTGGCGCCGTCGGCGACCCGGAACGACACGTCGTCGAGCAGCACCCGCCCATCCGGCAGCAGGTAGCGCACTCCGTTGACGTCCGCATGGCCCACGGGTGGCGATTGTCGCCCCCGGCCGGCGCGGGGCCAAGCCATTTGCCGGCCGGCACAATGAGCAGCGTGCTAGGAAGCCTCGAGACACAGCCGGCGGTCGAGCGCCCCGATCTGCTCGCCGCACCCGTCTCCGCCGCGCTGGCGACCAGCGCAGCGATCCTCGTCGCCGAGATCGATCCGGCGTACGCCGACACCGCGGCCTTCTGCGCCGAGTACGGCGTAGCCCCGGAAGAGTCGGCGAACTGCGTCATCGTTGCGGCGCGACGCGGCGCGGACAGCCGCATGGTGGCCTGCGTCGTCTTGGCCACCACCCGCGCGGACGTCAACGGCCTCGTCCGCCGACACGTGGGCGCGCGCAAGGCCTCCTTCGCGGCCATGGACGACGCGGTGGCGAAGACCGGCATGGAGTACGGCGGAATCACTCCCGTCGGCCTGCCCGCCGACTGGCCACTGCTCGTCGACTCCGCGGTAGTGGCTACGCCGTACGTCGTCATCGGCAGCGGCCGACGGTGCTCGAAGCTGGTGCTGACCGGGGCCGCACTCGCGGCGTTGCCTGGCGCTGAGGTGCTCGACGGCCTCGGTATCCCCACCGGACATACCATCGAAGGCGTCAACCGTGACCGAAGGGAGTCGATATGAGGATGCGCCCGCGGCTAGCGGCACTGTTCGCCGCGTTCAGCCTCGTGCTGACCGGAGCCGGCGCGGCCGGCTGCGCCGCAGAAGAGGGGGAGTCGATCGTCAACCCGGGCGGTGGCGAGGAAGACGGCGGCGGCGAAGGCGGGGAAGGGGAGGGCGGCGAGGAGGGCGACGGCTACTAGCCTGCACGGCCACTCCCCCGACCTCACATCGACGGGACACGAACAAGACTTCGACAGGAGCTGACGTATGCGGGTCACCGGCACCGGGCACGCCGGGCTGTTCGTGGAGACGGCTGCTGGCAGCGTGCTGTGCGACCCCTGGGTTTCTCCGGCGTACTTCGCCTCCTGGTTTCCCTTTCCCGACAACAGCCAGCTCGACTGGGACCGCTTCGGGAACGCCGACTACCTCTACGTATCGCACCTGCACAAGGACCACTTCGACCCGGCGACGCTGCGCCGTCACGTCTCGACCAAGGCCACAGTGCTGCTGCCCGCGTACCGGACGAACGAGCTGGAAGACGCGCTGCACGACCTCGGCTTCCGCTCCTTTGTCCAGCCGCCGAGCGGTGAGCCGGTCGACGTCGACGGGCTGCGCGTCATGATCGTTGCGTTGACATCGCCGACGGACGGGCCGATCGGGGACTCCGCGCTGGCCCTCGACGACGGCGAGCGCCGGCTGCTCAACCTCAACGACGCCCGACCCGGTGACCTCGAAGGGATGCGGGAGTTCGGCCCGTACGACGCGTTCGCGCTGCAGTTCTCCGGCGCGATCTGGTACCCGATGGTCTACGACCTACCTGAGCGAGCGAAGCAGGCACTCGGCAAACAGAAGCGCGAGCGGCAACTCGACCGGGCGCTGCGCTACATCGACTCCGTCGACGCCCGCTACGTGCTGCCGACCGCCGGCCCGCCGTGCTTCCTCGACGACGACCTGCGGCAGTGGAACGACACCGACAACGACGACGCCAACATCTTCCCCGACCAGACCGTCTTCCTCGACTACCTGGCCAGCAAGGGCCGGGACAATGGGCGGCTGCTGCTGCCCGGCACCGTGGCGACGCTGACAGCGGACGACTGCGAGATCGAGCACCCGGTGCCCGACGACGAGGTCAAGCGCATCTTCGCCGACAAGGCCAGCTACCTCGCGGCGTACGCCGAGCGGCGCCGCCGGGAGATCGACGCCGACCGGGCCAGCTGGCCGGTGCCCGGCGTAGACATCCTCGCCGAACTGAAGGCGTGGTGGGAACCACTGCTGGAGGAAGCCGACCGCATCTGCGCGGGCGTTGGCGGCCCGGTGCGCTTCGAGGTCGGTGACGACCTCGTACTGGTGATCGACTTTCTGGCCCGCGAAGTGCGGGAGTACGCCGACGAGCGCTGCCGCTACTGGTTCCGCGTGGCCCGTCCGCTGGTCGAGCGCCTGGTCGCTGACCGCGAGAAGGACTGGGTCAACAGCCTGTTCCTGTCGATGCGGTTCACGACGGGTCGCATCGGCCCGTACAACGAATACCTCTACACCTTCTTCAAGTGCCTCTCCGACGAGCGCATCAACTACGCCGAAGGCTGGTACGCCGACGAGAGCGGCGTGGAGGAAGAGGTGACCCTCGGCGACTGGCAGGTGCAGCGGCGCTGCCCGCACCTCAAGGCGGACCTCACCCGTTTCGGTGTCATCGAGGGCGGTGTGTTGACCTGCCAGATGCACGGCTGGCGTTTCGACCTGGCCAGCGGACGGTGCCTCACGGCGGAGGGCTACCCGCTACGGTCGCGACCGGCGGTCGAAGCGAACTCCGCGGGATAGCTGACCTGCTCGAGGGTGAGCCCGTGCGGCCGGACCACGTGGATGGCAGGGCTGCGCACCTTCGAGGCCAACACCTCCTCCGGCCACGACACCGGCTTGCGCCCCTCACCTACCGGGAGCAGCGCGCCGACCAGCGAGCGCACCATGTGGTGGCAATAGGCGTTGGCGACCACGGTGGCGACCGCGAGGCCACCTTCGGCACGCTCCCACCTGAGCAGGTCCAGTCGGCGTACGGTGCTCGCCCCTTGGCGTCCGCGGCAATACGCCGCGAAGTCACGCTCCCCGAGCAGCCGCCCAGCCGCCGAGTTCATGAGGGACAGGTCGACCGGCCGCGGATGCCAGAGCACGTCGTGGCGGCGTAGCGGGTGGGCGCCTCGCGGATCGTCGGCCACCCGGTAGGCGTAGCGGCGAGACAGTGCAGAGAACCGAGCGTCGAAACCCGGCGGGACTGGCCGCACGTCCCAGACCCGCACTGTTGCGGGCAGTACGCCGGACAGGCGGCGGCTCACCGTCTCCCCCGCTTCCGCCCACGCCTCCGCCGGCAGGTCGACGTGGGCGACCTGTCCGCGCGCGTGCACGCCGGCATCTGTACGCCCGGCGCAGGTCAGCGCTGGGGAAGCAGCCAGCCGCAGCACCCGGGCGAGCGCCTCCTCGACGACGCCCTGCACGGTGCGCAGGCCGGGCTGGCGAGCCCATCCGGCATACGGCGCGCCGTCGTAGGACAGGTCGAGGCGAACACGAACGAGCCCGCCGTCCCCTGCTCGGGGTACGACGGGCTCGGGCCGCTTGCCGCGCTCGTCGGCTGCGGGTCGGGTCAGGAGGAGCGCTCGTCGCCGTCCGGCGACTCGCCGTCGGCTGACTCGCCGTCAGCCGACTCGCCGTTCGTCGGCCCACTGTCGGGTTGGGCGCCCGCGTCGGGACCGGCCTCGTCGAGGTCGTCCTCCGCCTCGCCCGCCCGCGCGTCCTCGGCGGGCGGCTCGGCAGACTCAGCCGGTTCCGCCGTGGCAGGCTCGGCCGACTCCACCCCCGCCGCTGCCTCTGAAGAGTCCGCATCCGCCTCGGTGGCCTGCGCCACGGTGGCCCCCGCAGGTTGGTTGCGCCGCCGGGCGAAGCGAGTGCCGCGCGCCCGCTCACCCTCGCCGACCGCCTCCTGCGCGACGGTCAACGACTCGACCAGCTCGATGACTGCCATTGGCGCGTTGTCCCCCTTCCGAGGCCCCAGCTTGGTGATCCGCGTGTAGCCGCCGGGCCGCTGCGCGAAGCGCGGACCGATCTCGGTGAAGAGCGTATGCACGACCCCCTTGTCCCGGACCACCGTCATCACTCGTCGCCGGGCGGCCAGGTCTCCTCGCTTGGCGAAGGTGATGAGCCGCTCGGCGAAGGGCCGCAGCCGCTTGGCCTTGGCGTGGGTCGTCGTGATCCGCCCGTGCTCGAAGAGCGCGGTGGCGAGGCCGCCCAGCAGCAGCCGCTCGTGAGCCGGGCCGCTGGCAAGCCGTGGACCCTTTGTCGGCGTAGGCATGGTGCGGCGTCTCCTTGCGTGAGGGGTGAGGTGTGGCTGGGGATTTGGCTGGGGTTCCCGGCCGGGTCAACCGGGCGAGCCGGTCAGTACTGCTCTGTCTCGGCGTACCCGGCATCGTCGTCGTCCGCACCGTAGGCGTCAACGACCTGGCTGGGATCGAAACCGGGCGGGCTGTCCTTCAGCGCCATGCTCATCGAGGCCAGCTTCGCCTTGACCTCGTCGATCGACTTGGCGCCGAAGTTGCGGATGTCGAGCAGATCGGCCTCACTTCGCGAAACCAGCTCGCCCACCGAGTGAATGCCTTCGCGCTTCAAGCAGTTGTAGGACCGCACCGTCAGCTCGAGCTCCTCGATCGGCAGCGCGAGATCCGCAGCCAGCGCGGCGTCTGTGGGCGACGGGCCGATGTCGATGCCTTCGGCGTCGACGTTGAGTTCGCGAGCGAGCCCGAACAGCTCGGTGAGCGTCTTGCCCGCGCTCGCCATCGCGTCACGGGGACGCATGGAGGGCTTCGCCTCGACGTCGACGATGAGCCGGTCGAAGTCGGTGCGCTGCTCGACGCGGGTCGCCTCGACCTTGTACGTCACCTTGCGCACCGGCGAATAAATGGAGTCGACGGGCACCCGCCCGATCTCCTGGCCAAGCTGCTTGTTCTGTGCGGCGGAGACGTAGCCGCGGCCACGCTCGACGGTCAGCTCCATCTCCAGCTTGCCCTTGCCGTTGATCGTGGCCAGGTGCAGCTCCGGGTTGTGCACCTCGACCCCGGCGGGCGGGGCGATGTCGGCGGCGGTCACCACGCCGGGGCCCTGCTTGCGCAGGTACATGACCACGGGCTCGTCCTCCTCGGAGGAGACCACGAGCTCCTTGATGTTCAGGATCAGGTCAGTGACGTCTTCCTTCACGCCCACCACGGTGGTGAACTCGTGCAGCACACCTTCGATGCGGATGCTGGTCACCGCCGCCCCCGGGATGGAGGACAGCAGGGTGCGCCGCAGCGAGTTGCCGAGCGTGTAGCCGAAGCCGGGCTCCAGCGGTTCGATGATGAACCGCGACCGGGTGTCGTCGACGACCTCTTCGTTGAGATTGGGACGCTGAGCTATGAGCACGTGTCGTTCCTTTCCGCGACGACCGCAATATGACGTCGCGAACATGCCCTCGGCGGGTGCCGAGGGCTACTTGGAGTACAGCTCGACGATCAGTTGCTCCTGCACCGGCGTGTCGATGACCTGCCGAGCCGGAAGGGAGTGGACGAGAACACGCATGCGGCTAGGGATGACCTCGACCCATGCAGGCAACGGGCGTTCGCCGATCTCCGCCCGCGCCACGATGAACGGGGTGAGCTCCTTGGACTTCTCCCGCACCTCGATGATGTCGTTCTCGCTGACGCGGTACGACGGAATGTCGACCTTGTGGCCGTTGACCGTGAAGTGGCCGTGCTTGACCAGCTGACGCGCCTGGTCACGACTCTTCGCGAAGTTCGCGCGGTAGACGACGTTGTCGAGGCGACTCTCCAGGATGCGCAGCAAGTTCTCGCCCGTCTTGCCGGTGCGGCGGCTGGCTTCCTCGTAGTAGCCGCGGAACTGCTTCTCCAGCACGCCGTAGATCCGCGCACACTTCTGCTTCTCCCGCTTCTGCAGGAGGTACTCGCTCTCCTTGGTGCGGCCGCGGCCGTGCTCACCGGGGGGGTAGGGCCGGATCTCGATGGGGCACTTGGGTGACTCGCACTTCGACCCCTTGAGGAACAGCTTCATCTTCTCCCGACGGCAACGCCTGCAGTCGGCACCGGTGTATCTCGCCATAGCTCAGACCCTCCGCCGCTTGGGAGGGCGGCAACCGTTGTGCGGGATAGGGGTGACGTCCTGAATCGAGCCGACTTCCAGGCCGGTCGCCTGCAGCGACCTGATCGCTGTCTCCCTGCCGGAGCCGGGGCCCTTGACGAAAACATCGACCTTGCGCATGCCGTGCTCCATCGCGCGACGGGCGGCACTCTCCGCCACCATCTGCGCGGCGTACGGCGTGGACTTCCGCGAGCCCTTGAACCCCACGTGGCCGGCGCTCGCCCAGGCGATCACGTTGCCGCCGGGGTCCGTGATGGAGACCACGGTGTTGTTGAACGTGCTCTTGATGTGGGCGTGCCCGTGGGCGATGTTCTTCTTCTCCTTGCGGCGCACCTTCTTGGCGCCGGCCGTACGGCTCTTTGGTGGCATGTGTCAGGTCGCTCCAACTCGAGGTCGTCGTCCGTTACCGGACTGCTCACTACTTCTTGGCTAGTTTCTTCTTGCCTGCGATGGCACGGCGCGGGCCCTTGCGGGTGCGCGCGTTGGTGTGGGTGCGCTGACCGTGAACTGGAAGGCCACGGCGGTGGCGAATCCCCTGGTAGCAACCGATCTCGACCTTGCGCCGGATGTCCGAGGCGACCTCTCGGCGCAGGTCTCCTTCGATGCGGTAGTGGGTTTCGATCCAGTCACGTAGCTTGACCAGCTCGTCGTCGCCCAGGTCGCGGGCGCGCATGTCGGGGCTGACGCCGGTGCCGGAGAGGGTCTCCAGCGCGCGGGTGCGGCCGATGCCGTAGATGTAGGTGAGCGCCACCTCCATGCGCTTCTCGCGCGGGAGGTCGACGCCGACAAGACGGGCCATGCGGGCGGTTCCTTTCGTCACGGAGGATGCGCCCGCCGCTTCCCACCCCGCCCGGGATGGGCCCCGGCCTCCGACCGGGGGCTGTCTCGCCTGTCCGCGAGAGTCGAACCTCTCGCGGCGCCGTACGGCGAAACCGCGGCGAACCCTGCTGTCTTGCTTCCTGCTGTCTCGCTGTCCTAGTGCCCCGCTCCTGCTGTCGTGGCTCAGCCCTGGCGTTGCTTGTGCCGCAGGTTGTCGCAAATAACCATGACCCGCCCGTGTCGGCGAATCACCTTGCACTTTTCGCACATCTTCTTGACGCTCGGTTTGACCTTCATGCTGCGCTCCTGGCATCACTGGCGGCAGGGCGGCTGCCACCAGCGGATGGTCGTCGGATGATCGGGGGCAGTGACTAGCGCACCTACTTGTAGCGGTAGACGATCCTGCCGCGGGAAAGGTCGTACGGGCTGAGCTCCACCACGACCCGGTCGTCGGGGAGGATCCGGATGTAGTGCATCCGCATCTTTCCGCTGATGTGAGCGAGGACCTTGTGACCGTTGCCGAGCTCCACCCTGAACATCGCATTGGGTAGGGACTCCACGACAGTGCCCTCGATCTCGATGGCCCCTTCCTTCTTCGCCATACCCTCCGCGTTCCGTGTCGACTGGACAGATTGACCTTCGGCCAGGCGCACGGCATGAGCCCGCATTGCTGCGGGCCCTGTCCTGAGCTGGACCGACTGAGGAGTCTACGTTACGTCGGTCGTGATGCGAAATCGCAGCTCAGCTGCCTTTCGGAACGGCGGGGGCGGCCGCTGTCGTGAGCTTAGCCAACTTCGTCGCGCCGCCGTCGAGCGCGGTCAGCACCCACGGCCCTTCGTCGGTCAGCGTGAAGGTGTGCTCGAAGTGCGCTGAACGACTCCCGTCACCAGTCACCACTGTCCAGCCGTCGTCGAGCAGTCGAGTGTGCCGGGACCCCATGTTGATCATCGGTTCGACGGCGAGCACGAGACCCTTGCGCAGTCTCGGTCCTCGACCGGGGCGGCCATAGTTGGGCACCGGAGGTTCCTGGTGCATCTCGGTACCGATCCCGTGCCCGACGTACTCCTCGACCAGGCCGAATATGCGGCCGCTCCGCTGCCCGTCCGGACCGGCAGCCTTGCGCACCGTCGCCTCCACCGCGGCGCTGATGTCGGTGAGCCGGCCACCGAGGCGAGCGGCGGCGAACCCACGCCACAGCGCTTCTTCGCACACCTGCATCAACTCGACCAACTGGGGCGAGACCTCGCCGACCGGGACGGTCACCGCCGCGTCACCATGCCACCCGTCCGCAACGGCGCCGCAGTCGATGGAGACGATGTCACCTTCCTTCAGCACGCGGAGCGGGCTCGGTATCCCGTGGACGATCTCGTCGTTGACCGACGCGCAGATCGTGGCCGGGAAGCCGTGATAGCCCTTGAAGGAAGGCACCGCTCCGGCAGCGCGGATGTGGTCCTCGGCGACCGCATCGAGATCTGCGGTGGTCACGCCCGGAGCGACGGCGGCCTTGACCGCCTCCAGCGCATGGCCGACCACCAGCCCGGCGACCCGCATCTTCGCCACCTCGGCCGCGGTCTTGAGCTGGATCATGCGATCACTTCTCCTGAACACCGTGCGCTCCTCGTACGCCGGACAAGCCGGTCAGCGCCGGTAGCGCCGCAACGCGGCGATCGCTCGATCGGTGACATCGTCGACCGGACCGGTGGCGTCCAGTCCGACCAGTAGCCCTACGTCGGCGTAGTAGCCGACCAGCGGCGCAGTCTGGTCCGCGTAGACCTCGAGCCGGTGACGAACCGTCTCCGACCGGTCGTCGTCGCGCTGGAAGAGCTCACCCCCGCAGTGGTCGCAGATCCCCTCGCGCGTCGAGGGGTCGAAGTCGAGGTGCCAGACGTGCTCGCAACTTCGACAGGTGCGGCGTCCGGACAGCCGGCGGACCACCTCGTCCTCGTCGACCACCAGTTCGAGCACCAGGTCCAGGTCCTGGCCCATGTCCTCGAGCATGTCGTCGAGGACTTCTGCCTGGCGCACCGTACGGGGGAACCCGTCGAGCAGGAACCCGTCCCGTGCGTCGCCCTCGGCCAGTCGGTCGCGGACCATCCCGATGGTGACCTCGTCTGGCACGAGATCGCCGGCGTCCATGTACTTCTTCGCCTCTTTGCCGAGCGGCGTGCCGTGGCTCACGTTGGAACGGAAGATCTCCCCGGTGGAAATCTTCGGGACCGCGAGGTCGGACGAGAGGAGCTGCGCCTGGGTGCCCTTACCAGCCCCGGGCGGGCCCACGAGCACGATGCGCACTAGCGGAGGAAGCCCTCGTAGTTGCGCTGCTGGAGTTGGCTCTCGATCTGCTTGACCGTCTCCAGCCCCACGCCCACCATGATCAGGATGCTGGTGCCACCGAAGGGGAACGTCGCCTGATTGGCGCCGATGAGCGCGAAGGCGATGATCGGGATCACCGCGACCAAGGCAAGGTAGAGGGATCCGGGCAGGGTGATGCGGGAGAGGACGTAGTCGAGGTATTCCGCCGTGGGTCGCCCGGCGCGAATTCCTGGGATGAAGCCGCCGTACTTCTTCATGTTGTCGGCCACGTCCGTGGGATTGAACGTGATCGCCACGTAGAAGTAGGTGAAGAAGATGATCAAGGCGAGATAACTGAGGACGTAGATGGGATGCGTTCCAGTGACGAAGTAGCGCTGCAGCACCCCGCTGAGCGCACTGTCCGGCCCCACCAACTGGGAGGCCAGGGTGGGCAAGTACAGCAGTGACGAGGCGAAGATGACCGGGATGACGCCGGCCTGATTGACCTTCAGCGGGATGTACGTCGACGTGCCGCCGTACATCCGGCGGCCGATCATCCGCTTGGCGTACTGCACGGGAACGCGGCGCTGGGCCTGCTCGACGAAGACAACCGCGGCCACGATCACCAGTCCGACCAGCAGGACCATGATCAGGGTGAAAGCGTTGCGCGTCTGATAGATGCCCTGCAGCGCTCCCGGGAAGCCGGCAACGATCGAGGTGAAGATCAACAGCGACATGCCGTTGCCCACGCCGCGGTCAGTGATCAGCTCCCCCAGCCACATGATGACCGCGGTTCCGGCCGTCATCGTGATGACCATGGTCAGGATAGTGGCGATGTTCTCCTGCGGCACCAGGTCCTCGGCGCAGTTGGTGAACAGCTGACCGGGCACCCGGGCTATCGCGATGAGGCCGGTGGACTGCAATATGGCCAGGCCGACAGTGAGGTACCGGGTGTACTGCGTCATCTTCTGCTGCCCAGCCTGACCCTCCTTTTTCAGGGCCTCCAGCCGCGGGATCACCACAGTCAGCAGCTGGATGATGATGCTCGAGGTGATGTAGGGCATGATGCCGAGCGCGAAGACCGAGAGCTGGAGCAGCGCCCCACCGGTGAAGAGGTTGACCAGGGTGAGCAGGTTGTTGCCGGACACCTGCTGAAGGCAGATGTCGATCGCGCTGTAGGAGACGCCGGGCGTCGGCAGCACCGAGCCGACTCGGAAGATGGCGATGATGCCGAGAGTGAACAGCAGCTTGCGGCGCAGATCCGGCGTGCGGAATGCCCGGGCGAACGCGGTGAGCACGGCTCCTCCTACGCGGTCGCCCGGGGCGTCGGGCGGGGCTCGGGGACGGGTGACGCGCGGCGGCGGCCGGCGGCGGGACGGACAGCGACCTGACGGTTTCTGCTTCGGGCCTCTTTGGACAATAACAGTCGGTGGCTGGACGCTCGGTCCGTCAGGACAACTGGGTGACGCTCCCGCCGGCCGCGCTGATGCGTTCTCTCGCGGTTGCGGAGAACCTGTGGGCGGTCACCTGAAGCGGCACGGTAATCTCGCCAGTGCCCAGAATTTTGACCAGCTGGTCCTTGCGCACCGCGCCCCTGGCGACCAGATCGTCGACGGTCACGTCCCCGCCGTCCGGATACAGAGCAGCCAACCTGTCGAGGTTGACGACCTGATACTCCACCCGGAAGCGGTTGGTGAAGCCGCGGAGTTTGGGCAGCCGCATGTGCAGTGGCATCTGGCCGCCCTCGAGACGGTCGGGCACTTGCTTACGCGCCCCGGTCCCCTTGGTGCCGCGGCCGGCCGTCTTGCCCTTCGACCCGGCGCCGCGACCGACGCGTTCCTTCTTGGCGTGCGACCCCGGAGCGGGGCGCAGATGATGAACCTTGAGGGTCATGCTTCGTCGACCTCCTCGACTTCCTCGACGGTGACATGGTCGACCTCCTCGACGGTGACAAGGTGGGACACCGTCGCCACCATGCCGCGGACTTCGGGCCGGTCCTCCCGGACGACGCTGTCGCCGAGGCGGCGTAGACCGAGCGTGCGCAGCGTTTCCCGCTGATTGTGCTTGCCGCCGATCTGCGAGCGGACCTGGGTGACCTTCAGCAGCGGCATCTCAGGAACCGACCCCTGCGCGAGCTCGCAGCAGTGCCGCCGGAGCCACGTCCTCGAGCGGTAGGCCGCGCCGGGCGGCGATCTCCTCGGGACGCTTCAGGCCCTGCAACGCCGCCACGGTCGCGTGCACGATGTTGATCGGGTTGGAGGAGCCGAGCGACTTCGACAGCACGTCGTGGATGCCGGCGCACTCGAGGACGGCCCGCACCGGACCCCCGGCGATGACGCCGGTGCCAGGGCTCGCTGGCTTGAGCAGTACGACGCCTGCGGCCTTTTCACCCTGGATCGGGTGCGGGATAGTTCCCTGGATGCGCGGCACCCTGAAGAAGTGCTTCTTGGCTTCCTCCACGCCCTTCGCGATGGCGGCCGGCACCTCCTTGGCCTTGCCGTAGCCAACACCGACGTTGCCGTCGCCGTCGCCCACGACGACCAACGCGGTGAAGCTGAAGCGGCGACCGCCCTTGACGACCTTGGCCACGCGGTTGATGGCAACGACGCGTTCGAGGTAGGCAGACTTCTCCGCCGCCGAACCCGGGCGGCCGTCACGCCGCTCGCGTCGCTCACCACCTGCGCCGCTGCCGCGGCGCTGGGGTCCTGGCATGTCAAAGTCCTCCGTCTGTCTCGATCAACTCTTCGTCGTGGAGGCGGTCGCCCCCACTTTTCTCTGTCAGAACGTCAGGCCGCCCTCGCGGGCACCGTCGGCCAGCGCCGCGACGCGACCGTGGTAGCGGTTGCCGCCGCGGTCGAACACGACGGAACCGATGCCGGCGTCGACTGCCCGCTGCGCAAGCAGCGCGCCGACGGCTCGGGCGCGGGCGGTCTTGTCGCCGTCGCTGCCGCGGACCGTCTCGTCCAGCGTCGACGCCGAGACCAGCGTACGTCCGGCCATGTCGTCGACCACCTGCGCGACGATGTGCCTCGTCGAGCGGGTAACCACCAGGCGGGGTCGCTGCGGACTGCCCATCACCTTCTTGCGCACCCGTAGGTGCCGTCGTGCCCGAGACGCGACCTTGACACTGCTGCCGCGCCGGGGCCTTGTCTTCACACCGAGTGCCATGGCTACTTACCCGCCTTTCCGACCTTGCGACGTACGACCTCGCCCTGGTAACGCACGCCCTTGCCCTTGTAGGGGTCAGGCCGACGCAGCTTGCGCAGGTTGGCGGCCGTCTCTCCGACCTTCTGCTTGTCGATGCCAGACACGGTGAAGCGGGTAGGCGCCTGCACCGCGAACTCGATGCCTTCCGGTGCCCGGATCACCACCGGATGGCTGAACCCGAGCGCGAACTCGAGGTCAGATCCGCGGGCCTGCACCCGGTAGCCAACGCCCACGATCTCCAGCGCCTTTGTGTAGCCCTGGGTGACTCCCTCGACCATGTTGGCGAGCAGGGTGCGGGAGAGCCCGTGCAGCGCCCTACTCCGGTTCTCGTCGTTCGGGCGGGTCACCTGCATCGTCCCGTCCTCGGCACGACTCACGTCGATGGGTGGAGCCACGCTGTGGGAGAGCGTGCCCTTAGGCCCACTCACCGTCACCTGACGTCCGGCAATGTCGACCTCAACCCCAGCGGGAACGGGGATGGGCATGCGTCCGATACGTGACATGTCAGCTCCTCCCGCTACCAGACGTAGGCGAGGACTTCCCCGCCCACTCGCCGCTTGGCCGCCTGCCGATCGGTGAGCAGGCCGGTCGACGTCGAGATGATCGCGACGCCGAGCCCGCCGAGCACCTTGGGGAGACTGGTGGACTTCGCATAGACCCGCAGGCCGGGCTTGGACACCCGGCGCAACCCGGCAATCGAGCGTTCGCGGTTGGGGCCGTACTTCAGCTGCAGGATCAGCGTCTTGCCGACCTCGGCCTCCTCGACCCGCCACCCGCCGATGTAGCCCTCTTGCTGCAGGATCTCGGCGACGTGCGACTTGAGCTTGCTGTGCGGCATTGCCACCACTTCGTGGTAGGCGGAGTTGGCGTTGCGCAGACGGGTCAGCATGTCTGCGATCGGGTCGGTCATGGTCATGGCTTCACGGTTGCCTTCCCGCCGTGGTTTCCGTGCTCTCTGGAGAGGTACGGACCTGCGGCGATCGTTGTGGTGTCTACCAGCTGCTCTTGGTGATGCCGGGAAGCTCACCTCGGTGAGCCATGTTGCGCAGGCAGATCCGGCAGAGTCCGAACTTGCGGTAGACGGAGTGCGGGCGGCCGCAACGGCTACATCGGGTGTAGCCGCGTACGGCGAATTTCGGCTTGCGGGCGGCCTTTGCGATCAGGGCTTTCTTCGCCACGTTCAGGACTCCTTGAAGGGGAAGCCGAGGTGCCGCAACAGCGCGCGCCCCTCGTCGTCGGTGTGGGCGGTCGTGACGACGGTGATGTCCATGCCCCGGACCCGGTCGATGCGGTCCTGATTGATCTCGTGGAACATGCTCTGCTCGGTGAGACCGAAGGTGTAGTTGCCTCGGCCGTCGAACTGTCGCTGGGACAACCCGCGGAAGTCGCGGATGCGTGGCAGTGCCACGCTGAGCAGCCGATCGAGGAACTCCCACATTCGGTCACCGCGCATCGTCACGTGGGCACCGATAGGCATGCCCTCGCGAAGCTTGAACTGCGCGATCGATTTCCTCGCTCGGGTCACCGACGGCTTCTGCCCGGTGATGACGGCGAGGTCGCGTACGGCGCCCTCGATGAGCTTCGAGTCTCGTGCCGCCTCACCGACGCCCATGTTGACGATCACCTTGGTGAGGGTGGGCACCTGCATGACGTTGGCGTAGCCGAAGTCGTCGCGCAGCCGCTGCTGGATCTCCTCGCGGTAGCGCCGCTTGAGGCGGGGCGCCTCGCGCGCCGTAGTTGTTGCGCCGGTTGTCGTTGCTCCGGTTGCCGTCTCGTCAGTGGTCGCGGTCATGACAGGTCCTTACCGGTTCGCTTGGCGACCCGGACCTTGCGGCCTTCGTCGTCGCGGCGGTAGCCGACGCGCGTCGGCTTGTTGGTCTCCGGGTCGACCAGCATCACGTTGCTCACGTGCACCGTGGCCTCCTGCGTGATGATTCCGCCGGTCTTGGTCCCTCGGGCGGTCTGGCCCACCTTGGTGTGCTTGGTGATCCGGTTGACACCTTCGACGAGCACCCGCTGCTCCCGCGGATAGGCAGCGAGGACCTTCCCCCGCGCTCCCTTGTCCTTGCCGGATATCACCTGCACGGTGTCGCCCTTGTGCACCCGCATCCTGGGCTGGTGGGTCATGGCTAGAGCACCTCCGGGGCGAGCGAGATGATGCGCATGAACCGCTTCTCGCGAAGCTCCCGGCCCACCGGGCCGAAGATGCGCGTTCCGCGTGGATCGCCGCCATCCTTGATGAGCACGGCAGCGTTTTCGTCGAAGCGGATGTACGAGCCGTCAGGCCGACGCCGCTCCTTGACAGTGCGCACGACAACTGCCTTGACGACATCGCCGCGCTTCACCCCGGCCCCGGGCAGCGCGTCCTTCACGGTGCCGACGATGACATCGCCGATTCCGGCGTAGCGACGGCCAGAACCCCCGAGGACGCGGATGCACAAGATCTCCTTGGCACCCGTGTTGTCGGCGACCCTCAGCCGCGACTCCTGCTGGATCACGTCGACTCCTACTCGGCCTTCTCGAGGATTTCCACGACGCGCCACCGCTTGGTCGCTGACAGCGGCCGGGTCTCCATGAGCAGAACCCGGTCGCCGACGCCGCAGGCATTGCCCTCGTCGTGGGCCTTGAGCTTGTTGGTACGGCGGATGACCTTGCCGTACAAGGGATGCTTGACGCGGTCCTCCACAGCGACCACGACGGTCTTGTTCATCTTGTCACTGACCACGAGGCCCTCGCGCGTCTTCCGCTGGCCACGAGACAGCGGGGCGTCCGTTTCTGTCGCCGCCGCGTCGTCCGCCCCGGTAGCTTCCGCCCCCGCGGTCATCTCGGTGGTGTCGGTCATTCGGCACCTTCGCTTTCGATCGTCGTGATGCCTAGTTCGCGCTCACGCATCACCGTGTAGATCCGCGCGATGTCTCGCCGGACCACGTTCAGCCGCCGGTTGTTGTCCAGCTGCCCGGTAGCGGCCTGGAAGCGGAGGTTGAACAGCTCCTCCTTGAACTCGCGCAGCTTCGTGCGCAGCTCGTCGTCCTCCATGCCACGCATGTCGGACGCCTTGGTCGCCGCACTCATCACGCCTCACCTACCTCGCGCCGGACGAACCGGCACTTCATGGGGAGCTTGTGCATCGCCCGGCGCAGCGCTTCTTGCGCCACCGACTCCGGCACCCCGGACAGCTCGAACATGACCCGGCCCGGCTTCACGTTGGCCACCCACCACTCGGGGGACCCCTTGCCGGAACCCATGCGCGTCTCAGCCGGCTTCTTCGTCAGCGGGCGATCCGGATAGATGTTGATCCAGACCTTGCCGCCGCGGCGGATGTGTCGGGTCATCGCAATTCGCGCTGACTCGATCTGCCGGTTGGTGACGTACGCCGGCTCCAGTGCCTGGATTCCGAACTCGCCGAAGGCCACCCGGGTGCCGCCCTTGGCGGCCCCCGACCGGCCGGGGTGATGCTGCTTGCGGTGCTTGACCCTGCGCGGAATCAACATGGTCAGCCCTCCTCGCCAGTCTTCTCCGGCACGGCGGCGGGCGTGTTGTTGCCCGCCGCTGAGCCGGCAGCCGCTGTCGAAGCGGTCGTTGCAGCAGCCGATGAGGCGGTGGGCGGAGCTCCCCCGGTGCGTCGGGTCGGGCGGCTCGGACGGCTGCGCTGAACTGCCCGGGCGGCCGCTTGCAGCGCCTCCCGCTCAGCGCGACTCTGCACGACATCGCCCTTGTAGATCCAGACCTTCACGCCGATGCGTCCGAACGTCGTACGCGCCTCGTAGAGGCCGTAGTCGATGTCGGCGCGGAGGGTGTGCAGCGGCACCCGCCCTTCGCGGTAGAACTCCGAGCGAGACATCTCGGCGCCACCGAGACGACCGGAGCACTGCACGCGGATTCCCTTGGCCCCGCCCTTCATCGCCGTCTGCATCGCCTTGCGCATCGCCCGCCGGAACGACACCCGGCTGGACAGCTGCTCGGCGACGCCTTGGGCCACCAGTTGCGCATCGATCTCGGGATTCTTGACCTCGAGGATGTTCAGCTGGACCTGCTTGCCGGTCAGCTTTTCCAGGTCACCGCGGATGCGATCGGCCTCTGCACCACGCCGCCCGATGACGATGCCGGGGCGCGCGGTGTGGATGTCGACGCGAACACGGTCGCGAGTGCGCTCGATCTCCACCTTGGAGATGCCGGCGCGCTCCATGCCCTTCGTCATCATGCGTCTGATGGCGACGTCTTCCTTGACGTAGTCCTTGTACATCTTGTCGGCGTACCAGCGGCTCTTGAAGTCGGTGCTGATACCCAGGCGGAACCCGTGGGGGTTGACCTTCTGGCCCACTAGCGGGTCCTCCTTTGCGTGGTGGTCGTGCGTTGACCGCGAGCCCTCGATGTCTCGGCTGGCCGCGACTGCACGACGACGGTGATGTGACAGGTGCGCTTGCGGATACGAAACGCCCGCCCCTGCGCCCGGGGCTGGAAGCGCTTGAGGGTGGGACCCTCGTCGACGTAGGCCTCGCTGACCCAGAGGGTCTCGGGCATCAGCTGCTGATTGTGCTCGGCGTTGGCGATGGCGCTGTCGAGCACCTTCCCGACCGGCTCGCTGGCCGCCTGCGGCGCAAACCGCAGCACCGCCTGAGCTTGCTCGGCCGGCAGTCCGCGAATCAGGTCGACGACCCGGCGCGCCTTCATCGGCGTCATGCGGACGTAGCGCGCTCGAGCGAGTGCGCGGTCCGTGGACAGCTCGTCAGACACGGCGCGCCCTCCTGTCATCCCTGATGTGTCCGCGGAACGTGCGGGTGGGTGCGAACTCGCCCAGCTTGTGGCCCACCATCGCCTCGGTGACGAACACCGGCACGTGCTTGCGGCCGTCGTGCACCGCGATGGTGTGGCCGAGCATGTCCGGGACGATCATCGAACGCCTCGACCAGGTCCGGATGACGTTCTTCGTCCCACGGTCGTTCTGCGTGACCACCTTCTTCATGAGGTGGTCGTCGACAAAGGGGCCCTTCTTCAGGCTGCGCGGCATGTCAGTCTCTTCCCTCAGCGCTTCTTCTTCGTCCGGCGACGCCGCACGATCATCGTGTTGCTGGCCTTTTTGGCCCGCCTGGTCCGGCCCTCGGGTTGGCCCCACGGCGACACCGGGTGCCGACCACCGGAAGACTTGCCCTCGCCGCCGCCCAGCGGGTGGTCGACGGGGTTCATGGCCACCCCGCGCACGGTCGGGCGCTTGCCCTTCCAGCGCATGCGGCCGGCCTTCCCCCAGTTGATGTTGGACTGTTCGGCGTTGCCGACCTCGCCCACCGTCCCGCGGCAGCGCAGGTCGACGTTGCGGATCTCCCCGGAGGGCATCCGCAGCTGCGCGAAGGGGCCGTCCTTGGCGACGAGCTGCACGCTCGACCCGGCCGAGCGGGCGATCTTGGCCCCACCCCCCGGCCGCAGTTCGATGGCGTGAATCACGGTACCGACGGGGATGTTGCGCAGCGGCATGTTGTTGCCGGGCTTGATGTCCGAGCCCGGCCCGTTCTCCACCCGGTCGCCCTGCCGCAGCCGGGTGGGCGCGAGGATGTAGCGCTTCTCCCCGTCCGCGTAGTGCAACAGTGCGATCCGCGCGGTGCGGTTGGGGTCGTACTCGATGTGGGCCACCTTGGCCGGCACGCCGTCCTTGTCGTCGCGGCGGAAGTCGACGACCCGGTACGCCCGCTTGTGACCGCCACCCTGGTGGCGGGCGGTGACCCGGCCGTGGACGTTGCGGCCCCCCTTGCTGTGCAAGGGCCGCACGAGAGACTTCTCCGGGTGATCGCGGGTGACCTCGACGAAGTCGGCCACGCTCGAGCCGCGCCGCCCCGGCGTCGTCGGCTTGTACTTGCGGATACCCATGAGTCCTCTTCGTTGCCGTCTCGGTGTGCCCGGTCAGCTGACCGGGCCCCCGAAGATGTCGATGCGGTCGCCCTCGACCAAGGTGACGATGGCGCGCTTGGTCGCCGCGCGCTGCCCGAAACCACGCCTGGTGCGCTTGCGCTTGCCCTGTCGGTTGATGGTGTTGACCTCGCGTACCTTCACGCCGAAGATTCGCTCCACGGAGATCTTGATCTCCGTCTTGTTGGCGTCCGGCCGGACGAGGAAGGTGTACTTGTTCTCGTCCAGCAAGCCATAGCTCTTCTCGGAGATGACCGGCGAGACGAGTACGTCGCGCGGTTCGTCACCCAGGACGCTCACTGCGTGCCCCCCTCTGTCTCACTGTCGTCAGCGGCACTGTCCGCCGTGTCGACCGGCGGGTGGCCAGTGCGGGCGAGGAAGGCCGTCAGCGCCGTCTCGGTGAAGACAACGTCGTCGCTGACCAGCACGTCGTAGGTGTTGAGCTGGTCTGCGGCCAGCACGTGCACCCGCTCGACGTTGCGCAGGCTCTTGCGCGCGATCAGCTCGCCACGGTCGAGCACGACCAGCACGTGTCGGCGATCGGTCAGCGCGGCCAGTGCCTGTACGGCGGTCTTCGTCGACGGGACGTCGCCCTCGACGAGGTGGCTGAGCACGTGAACCCGCCCGCCGCGAGCCCGATCGGACAGTGCGCCGCGCAGGGCCGCAGCCTTCATCTTCTTGGGCGTCCGCTGCGCGTAGCTGCGCGGAACGGGTCCGTGGACGACGCCACCGCCGGCGAACTGCGGTGCACGGATCGATCCCTGCCGGGCGCGACCGGTGCCCTTCTGCCGGTACGGCTTCTTCCCACCACCGCGCACTTGCCCGCGAGTCTTGACGGAGGCCGTGCCCTGCCGAGCCGCCGCCTGCTGGGCGATGACCACCTGGTGGATCAGCGGAACGTTGACCTGTACGTCGAAGATCTCCGACGGCAGCCGAACCGATCCGGTCGTCTCCCCGGCCGGGGAGCGTATGTCGACCACGGTCATGCCACACCTCCTGACGTAGCAGCGTCGCGGTCCTGCGCAGCCTTCGCGGCGGTCTGGACGAACACCAAGCGGCCTGCGGAGCCGGGTACGGCCCCACGTAGGAGCAGCAGCCCGCGCTCGGCGTCGACCGCATGGACGAGCAGGTTCGCCGTCGTCACCCGTTCGCCGCCCATCCGGCCGGCCATTCGCAGACCCTTGAAGACCCGGGACGGAGTGGCGCAGGCGCCGATGGAGCCCGGCGACCGGTGCTTGCGCTGGGTGCCGTGACTTGCGCCGAGACCGGAGAAGCCGTGCCGCTTCATGACCCCGGCATAGCCCTTGCCCTTGCTCGTACCGATGACATCGACCCGCTGGCCACTGCTGAAGATCTCAGCGGTGATCTCCTGGCCGAGGGTGTACTCGCTGGCGTCGGACGTCCGCAACTCCACCAGGTGCCGCCGCGGGGTCACTCCGGCCTTGGCGAAGTGCCCACCGAGCGGCTTGTTGACCTTGCGGGGGTCGATCGCGCCATAGCCGAGCTGTACGGCGGAGTACCCGTCGAGGGTGTCGGTGCGCACCTGCGTGACGACACAGGGGCCGGCCCTGACGACGGTCACCGGCACGATGCGGTTGGCCTCGTCGAAGACCTGAGTCATACCGAGCTTCTCGCCCAGTACGCCCTGCAGGCGGCGGGTATAGGTGGCAGTCATGGTGGCGAACCTCAGAGCTTGATCTCGATGTCGACCCCGGCCGGCAGATCGAGCCGCATGAGCGAGTCGACCGTCTTCGGAGTGGGATCGAGGATGTCGATGAGCCGCTTGTGGGTGCGCATCTCGAAGTGCTCGCGGCTGTCCTTGTACTTGTGCGGGGAACGGATGACGCAGTAGATGTTCTTCTCGGTGGGCAGCGGCACCGGCCCGGCAACGTGCGCGCCGGTGCGGGTCACCGTGTCGACGATCTTGCGCGCCGAACTGTCGATGACCTCGTGGTCGTAGGCCTTGAGCCTGATACGGATCTTCTGTCCCGCCATGCTCGGGGTTCCTATCTGCTGGTGCCGCTCGGACTGGCTGGCTGTGTGCTTCTGGCTGGCTGTGCTGGCTCTGTGATTGCTTGCTTGGTCCTGCGCGCCACGGCGGCCGAGCGTTGCGCTCGGCCGCCGTGGCGTGATGCCTACTTCTTGATCTTGATGACGCGACCAGCACCGACGGTGCGGCCACCCTCGCGGATGGCGAAGCGCAGACCCTCTTCCATCGCGATGGGCTGGATGAGGTTGACCGCCATCTCAGTGTTGTCCCCGGGCATCACCATCTCGGTGCCCTCCGGCAGGTCCACCACGCCGGTGACGTCGGTGGTCCGGAAGTAGAACTGCGGGCGGTAGTTGTTGAAGAAGGGCGTGTGCCGGCCGCCCTCGTCCTTGGACAGGATGTAGACCTGAGCGTCGAACTCGGTGTGCGGTGTGGTCGTGCCCGGCTTGATGACGACCTGGCCCCGCTCGACATCCTCACGCTTGATGCCGCGCAGCAAGAGGCCGACGTTCTCCCCGGCACGCCCCTCGTCGAGGGTCTTGCGGAACATCTCGACGGCCGTGACGGTGGTCGTCGCCTTCTGCTCGTGGATCCCGACGATGTCGACCGTCTCGTTGATCTTGACGACGCCGCGCTCGATGCGGCCGGTGACGACGGTGCCGCGGCCGGTGATAGTGAAGACGTCCTCGATCGGCATGAGGAACGGCTTCTCGATCTCGCGCTCTGGCTGCGGGATGGCGCTGTCGACAGCGTCCATCAGCTCCATGAGCTTCGCGCTCCACTCGGGGTCGCCCTCGAGCGCCTTGAGTGCGGAAACCCGCACCACCGGCAGGTCGTCGCCGGGGAACTCGTACTCGCTGAGGAGCTCACGCACCTCGAGCTCGACCAGCTCCAGGATCTCCTCGTCGTCGACCATGTCGGCCTTGTTCAGCGCAACGACGATGTAGGGGACCCCGACCTGGCGGGCGAGCAGCACGTGTTCCTTGGTCTGCGGCATCGGGCCGTCGGTGGCCGCGACAACGAGGATCGCGCCGTCCATCTGCGCCGCGCCGGTGATCATGTTCTTGATGTAGTCGGCGTGACCCGGGCAGTCGACGTGCGCGTAGTGCCGGGCCTCGGTCTGGTACTCGACGTGCGCGATCGAGATCGTGATGCCGCGCTGCCGCTCCTCCGGCGCCTTGTCGATCTGGTCGAACGGCGTGAAGGGGTTGAGTTCCGGGTGCTGCTCGTGCAACACCTTGGTGATTGCCGCCGTCAGCGTCGTCTTCCCGTGGTCGATGTGACCGATCGTGCCGATGTTGACGTGCGGCTTAGTCCGCTCGAACTTCGCCTTCGCCACTGCTGTCCTCCCTGGACTGGTTTCTGTGCGCCGTACGCCTGTTGGCTGGCCGGTGGTGGGTCGGAGGGGCTATTCGCCCCTGGCCTTCTTGACGATCTCCTCCGCGACGCTCTTCGGGACTTCGGCGTAGGAGTCGAACTGCATGGAGTAGCTCGCCCGGCCCTGTGTCTTGCTGCGCAGGTCACCGACGTAGCCGAACATCTCTGACAGCGGAACCTGCGCCTGGATGACCCTGGCGCCCGAACGCTCCTCCATGGCCTGGATGTGGCCGCGGCGGGAGTTGAGGTCGCCGATCACCTCCCCCATGAAGGAGTCCGGCGTGGTGACCTCCACCGCCATGATCGGCTCCATCAGGACCGGACCGGCGCGGCGCGCGGCTTCCTTGAAAGCCATCGAGCCGGCGATCTTGAAAGCGAGCTCCGAAGAGTCGACGTCGTGGTAGGCACCGTCGCGTAACGTCACCTTGACGTCGACGAGCGGGTAGCCGGCGAGTACGCCGAACTCCATCGCCTCCTGGCACCCGGTGTCCACCGAGGGGATGTACTCGCGCGGGATGCGTCCTCCGGTGATGGCGTTGACGAACTCGTAACCGCCGCCGTCACCACCGGACGGCTCCAAGTCGATGGAGACCCGGGCGAACTGCCCGGAACCGCCGGTCTGCTTCTTGTGCGTGTAGTCGATCTTCTCGACCCGCTTGCGGATCGTCTCGCGGTAGGCAACCTGGGGCCGTCCCACGTTCGCCTCAACACGGAACTCTCGGCGCATGCGGTCGACAAGGACGTCGAGGTGCAGCTCACCCATCCCCGAGATGATCGTCTGCCCGGTTTCCTCGTCGGTGCGAACCTGGAAGGTCGGGTCCTCCTCGGCGAGGCGTTGAATCGCCGTGGACAACCGCTCCTGGTCGCTCTTGGTCCGCGGCTCGATCGCCACTGAGATGACCGGCGCGGGGAAGTTCATCGACTCGAGGATGACCGGAGCCTCCTGGCCGCTCAGCGTGTCCCCGGTTGTCGTGTTCTTCAGCCCCATGACCGCCACGATCTGACCAGCGCCGACCTCGGGGCGCTCCTCACGCTTGTTGGCGTGCATCTGGTAGATCTTGCCGATCCGCTCGCGGTTGCCCTTGGTGCTGTTGAGCACCGCGGAGCCGGCATCGACCCGCCCGGAGTAGACGCGGATGTAGGTCAGCTTGCCGAGATGCGGGTCGCTCATGATCTTGAAAGCAAGGGCGGAGAACGGCTCGTCTTCACTCGGCTTCCGCTCGATCACCTCGTCCTCGCGTCCCACCGCGTGGCCATTGACGGCCTCGAGGTCCATCGGGCTGGGGAGGAAATCGACGATCGCGTCGAGCATGGGCTGCACGCCCTTGTTCTTGAACGCCGTACCGCACAACACCGGCACGATCCGGTTGGCGATCGTAGCCCGCCGGATCGCGGCCACCAGCAGGTCGCGGTCGGGCTCCTGACCCTCGAGGTAGAGCTCCATGATCTCGTCGTCGTTCTCGGCGAGAGTCTCAAGCAGCCGGTCGCGCCACTCCCGCGCGGCCTCGACGTGGTCACCGGGAATGGCGACCACATCGAAGGTGTCGCCCTTGCCCTCGGTCTGCCAGAGCAAGGCGTTCATGTTGATGAGGTCGATGACACCCTTGAAGTCGCTTTCGACACCCCACGGCAACTGAACCACCAAGGGGGTGGCCGCCAGCCGGTTCTCGATCATGTCGACGCAGCGGTGGAACTCCGCGCCCACCCGGTCCATCTTGTTCACGAAGCAGATCCGCGGTACGCCGTAGCGGTCGGCCTGCCGCCAAACGGTTTCCGACTGCGGCTCCACCCCGGCGACGGCGTCGAAGACAGCGACCGCTCCGTCGAGCACTCGCAGCGAACGCTCCACCTCGACGGTGAAGTCGACGTGACCCGGGGTGTCGATGATGTTGATGCGGTAGTCGTTCCAGAAGCACGTCGTGGCGGCAGAGGTGATGGTGATCCCGCGCTCCTGCTCCTGCTCCATCCAGTCCATGACGGCCGCGCCCTCGTGAACCTCACCGATCTTGTAGGTGATACCGGTGTAGAAGAGGATTCGCTCCGTCGTGGTGGTCTTGCCCGCGTCGATGTGAGCCATGATCCCGATGTTGCGGGTCCTGGACAGATCGGTGTCTACGGCTTGCGTCAGCGTCATCGCAACGTCATCTCGGTGTCAGCGTCATCTCGGTGTCAGCGTCATCTGGTGTCGGCGTCATCTCGTGTCGCCCGGCTTACCAGCGGTAGTGGGCGAAAGCCTTGTTCGACTCCGCCATCTTGTGGGTGTCCTCGCGCCGCTTGACGCTGGCGCCGAGGCCGTTACTCGCATCGAGCAGCTCGTTCATCAGCCGCTCGGTCATCGTCTTCTCCCGTCGCTGGCGGGAGTAACTCACCAGCCAGCGCAACGCCAAAGTGTTGCTGCGCCCCGCGCGCACCTCGATGGGGACCTGGTAGGTAGCACCACCGACCCGGCGGCTCTTCACCTCGAGGGTCGGCTTGACGTTGTCCAACGCGCGCTTGAGAGTGATCACCGGGTCGTTGCCGGTCTTGACTCGGCACCCCTCCAAGGCGCCGTACACCGCGCTCTCGGCGACCGACCGCTTCCCATCTCGCAGGACCTTGTTGACCAGCGAGGTGACCAGCGGAGAGTTGTAGACCGGGTCGAGGATGACCGGGCGCTTCGGGGGCGGACCCTTGCGCGGCATCAGCTCTTCTCTCTCTTCGCGCCGTACCGGCTCCTGGCCTGCTTGCGGTTCTTCACACCCTGAGTGTCGAGTGACCCGCGGATGATCTTGTAGCGCACGCCGGGCAGGTCCTTCACCCGGCCGCCCCGCACCAGCACGATCGAGTGCTCCTGCAGGTTGTGCCCCACCCCGGGGATGTAGGCCGTCACCTCGATCTGGCTGGTGAGCCGGACCCGCGCAACCTTGCGCAGCGCGGAGTTCGGCTTCTTGGGAGTCGTTGTGTAGACGCGCGTGCACACGCCCCGCCGCTGCGGGCTTCCCTTGAGGGCTGGGGTCTTGGTCTTCTCGACCTTGTCCTCGCGGCCCTTGCGGACCAGCTGTTGGATCGTGGGCACCGCTTCTCCGTCCGTGTCGTCCTGGCCGTGCTCGTGCTCGTGCGTGCATGCTGGTCTTCCGACCCCCGAGGTCGGGTGTGTCGGCCGTCCTCCACCGCATCAAGGCAACGATTTCGGAGGAGGGCGTGGTCCCGCGTTCCGCAATCCGACTGCACATCGAGCCAGCCGGGGCGCGCGGTTGCCTGGTGGCCCCAGGCACGAGGATCGACTGTACCCAGCGACGCCGCGAAGGTCAAAACGGTTGTCCCCGCCCGCCAGCCGGTGGGCGGGGACAACCGTCGTCGCCGATGGCTATCCCCGGTAGGCGCCGTAGTCGAAGTCGTCGAGCGGTACCGCCTGGCCGGAGCCGCCACCGAACGGGGCGTACTCGCCGTCGTCGTAACCGGCGATGGAGTAGACGGCCGCCTTGGCTTCCTCGGTCGGCTCCACCTTGATGTTGCGATAGCGCGGCATGCCGGTGCCGGCTGGGATGAGCTTTCCGATGATGACGTTCTCCTTGAGGCCGAGCAGCGGATCGCTGCGGGCGTGGATGGCCGCATCGGTGAGCACCCGGGTCGTCTCCTGGAACGACGCCGCGGACAACCAGGATTCCGTTGCCAGAGACGCCTTGGTGATGCCCATGAGCACCGGCCGGCCGGCCGCCGGCGTGCCGCCCTCGGCGACGACGCGACGGTTCTCCCCCTCGAAACGGGACCGCTCCACCAGTTCGCCCGGAAGTAGCTCGGCGTTGCCTGACTCGAGCACGTTCACTCGCTTCAGCATCTGCCGCACGATGATCTCGATGTGCTTGTCGTGGATCGACACACCCTGCGAGCGGTAGACCTTCTGCACCTCTTGCACCAGATGCGCCTGCACCGAGCGCTGGCCGAGGATGCGCAGGACTTCGTGCGGGTTGACCGCACCCACGACGAGCTGCTGCCCGACCTCCACATGGTCGCCCTCGGCAACGATGAGGCGAGCGCGCTTGGTGACCGGGTAGGGCTGCTCCTCCGACCCGTCGTCGGGAATGACGACGACGCGGCGAGTCTTCTCGGTTTCCTCGATCTGGACCCGGCCGGCTACCTCGCTGATCGGGGCGACACCCTTGGGAGTGCGCGCCTCGAACAGCTCCACCACGCGCGGCAGACCGTGGGTTATGTCTTCACCCGCCACTCCACCGGTGTGGAAGGTCCGCATGGTCAGCTGCGTCCCGGGCTCGCCGATCGACTGCGCGGCGATGATGCCGACCGCCTCGCCGACGTCGACGGGCTTGCCGGTCGCCAGCGAGCGCCCGTAGCACGCTGCGCAGACGCCCACCTTGGAGTCGCAGGTGAGCACACTGCGGACACGCACCTGATCCACGCCCTGCGCGATGAGGGCGTTGATGCTCAAGTCGCCCAGGTCGGTGCCCGCTGGGGCCACCGTCGTGCCGTCGGCCACCGCGTCCTCCGCGAGGACCCGGGCATAGACAGCAGTGTCGTTGTGGTCGAGGCGTCGCAGGATGCCGTCATCTCCGGGCGCGGCGATCGGGGTGAGCAGCCCACGCTCGGTGGCGCAGTCCTCCTCACGCACGATGACGTCTTGGGAGACGTCGACAAGCCGTCGAGTGAGGTAACCGGAGTCGGCGGTGCGCAGCGCGGTGTCGGCCAAGCCCTTGCGGGTGCCGTGGGTGGAGATGAAGTACTCCAGCACGGTGAGGCCCTCACGGTAGTTCGACTTGATGGGCCGCGGAATGATCTCACCGCGCGGGTTGGCGACCAGCCCACGCATCGCTGCGATCTGTCGTACCTGCATCATGTTTCCGCGAGCCCCGGAGTTGATCATCATGTAGACCGGGTTGGTCTTCGGGAAGTTCGCCTCCATCTCCCGCGAGACCTCGGCGGTTGCCTGCGTCCAGATCTCGATGAGCTCCTGCCGACGCTCGTCATCGGTGATACGACCCAGCTCGTACTGCTGCTGGACCTTCTCGGCCTTGGCCTCGTAGCTGTCGAGGATCTGCTGCTTGCCCGGTGGCGTCAGGACGTCGTCGATGGCGATGGTCACCCCGGCGCGGGTAGCCCAGTGGAAGCCGGCGGCCTTGAGCGCGTCGAGCGTCGCGGCGACCTGCACCTTGGGGTAGCGCTCCGCGAGGTCGTTGACGATCATGCCGAGCTGCTTCTTCCCGACTTCCTCGTTGACGTAGGGGTAGTCGGTCGGCAGCGCCTCGTTGAACAGCGCCCGGCCCAGCGTCGTCTCCAGCTGGTAGGACCTGCCCTGCTCCCATCCGTCCGGGCCAACCCAGCTCAGCGGCGGCACGACATCGTCGAACCGGATGGTGATCTGCGACTGCAAGGCGATTGCCTTCGCGTCGTAGGCCATGATCGCCTCGGCGGTAGAGCCGAAGATCCGGCCCTCGCCCGGGCAGTCCTCCCGGTCAGAGGTGAGAAAGAACAGGCCGAGCACCATGTCCTGCGTCGGGGACGTGATCGGGCGACCGTGCGCCGGCGAGAGGATGTTGTTGCTGGACAGCATGAGGATGCGTGCCTCAGCCTGCGCCTCCGCCGACAGGGGAAGGTGGACCGCCATCTGATCGCCGTCGAAGTCCGCGTTGAACGCCGTACACACCAACGGGTGGATCTGGATGGCCTTGCCCTCGACCAGCTGCGGCTCGAAAGCCTGGATGCCGAGACGGTGCAGCGTCGGAGCTCGGTTGAGTAGCACCGGGTGCTCCGCGATGACTTCCTCGAGCACGTCCCAGACGACCGGACGAGCGCGCTCGACCATCCGCTTGGCGGACTTGATGTTCTGCGCGTGGTTCAGGTCGACCAGCCGCTTCATCACGAACGGCTTGAACAGCTCCAGCGCCATCTGCTTGGGCAGCCCGCACTGGTGCAACTTCAACTGCGGCCCCACCACGATGACCGAGCGGCCGGAATAGTCGACCCGCTTTCCCAGCAGGTTCTGCCGGAAGCGCCCCTGCTTGCCCTTGAGCATGTCCGACAGCGACTTGAGTGGGCGGTTGCCCGGTCCGGTGACTGGACGGCCGCGGCGGCCGTTGTCGAACAGCGCGTCGACCGCCTCCTGCAGCATGCGCTTCTCGTTGTTGACGATGATCTCGGGGGCGCCGAGGTCGAGCAGCCGCTTCAGTCGGTTGTTCCGGTTGATGACCCGCCGGTAGAGATCGTTCAGGTCGCTGGTGGCGAACCGTCCGCCGTCGAGTTGGACCATGGGTCGCAGGTCCGGTGGGATCACCGGGACGCAGTCGAGCACCATGCCCATGGGGCTGTTGCGGGTGGTGAGGAACGCCGAGACGACCTTGAGGCGCTTGAGCGCACGGGTCTTCTTCTGGCCCTTGCCCACGCGAATGGTTTCGCGGAGGCGTTCGACCTCCGCCTGGAGGTCGAACGACTCCAGCCGCTTCTGCATCGCGGCGGCGCCCATGCCGCCTTCGAAGTACTCGCCGAACCGGTCGCGCATCTCCCGGTAGAGCAGTTCGTCGCCCTCGAGGTCCTGAACGGCGAGATTCTTGAAGCGGGCGAAGACGGCCGCGAGTCGGTCCAGCTCTCGCTGCGCCCGGTCGCGGATCTGCTTCATCTCCCGCTCGGCGCCTTCCTTGACCTTCCGCCGTACGTCGCTCTTCGCGCCCTCCGCCTCCAGCGCGGCGAGGTCTTCCTCGAGCTTCTGCGCGCGGGTCTCGACATCGGCATCGCGCTGCTGCTCGATGTGCTGGCGCTCGACCCCCACCTGGGCCTCGATCGACGGCAGGTCGCGGTGTCGCGCCTCCTCGTCGACGTGAGTGATCATGTACGCCGCGAAGTAGATGACCTTTTCCAGGTCCTTCGGCGCTAGATCGAGCAGGTAGCCGAGCCGGGAGGGAACGCCCTTGAAGTACCAGATGTGCGTAACCGGTGCAGCGAGCTCGATGTGGCCCATCCGCTCACGGCGCACCTTGGCCCGAGTGACCTCGACGCCGCAGCGCTCGCAGATGATGCCCTTGAAGCGGACCCGCTTGTACTTGCCGCAGTAGCACTCCCAGTCGCGGGTAGGACCGAAGATCTTCTCGCAGAAGAGCCCGTCCTTCTCCGGCTTGAGGGTGCGGTAGTTGATCGTCTCGGGCTTCTTGACCTCGCCGTGTGACCACTGGCGGATGTCGTCGGCGGTCGCGAGGCCGATACGCAGCTCGTCGAAGAAATTGACGTCGAGCACGTGTTCTTCTCTCTCCTAGGTTGTCGCCGGGGGTAGTGCGTCAGCGGAGCCCTCAGACCTCCTCGACAGAGGAAGGCTCACGTCGGCTGAGGTCGATGCCCAGCTCTTCCGCGGCGCGGAAGACGTCCTCGTCGGTCTCGCGCATTTCGATGGACATGCCGTCGCTGGAGAGCACCTCGACGTTGAGGCACAGCGACTGCATCTCCTTGATCAGCACCTTGAACGACTCGGGGATGCCGGGCTCGGGGATGTTCTCGCCCTTGACGATCGCCTCGTAGACCTTGACTCGACCGAGGACGTCGTCGGACTTGATGGTGAGCAGCTCCTGCAGGGCGTAGGCGGCGCCGTAGGCCTCCAGCGCCCACACCTCCATCTCGCCGAACCGCTGCCCGCCGAACTGCGCCTTTCCGCCGAGCGGCTGCTGGGTGATCATGGAGTACGGCCCCGTGGACCGCGCGTGAATCTTGTCGTCGACCAGGTGGAGCAGCTTCAGGATGTAGATGTAGCCGACCGCGACCGGGTCGGAGAACGGCTCACCGGTGCGCCCGTCGAACATGCGAGCCTTGCCCGACTCGCCGACGAGGCGTACGCCGTCACGGTTCAACCGCGTCGAACCGAGCAGCCCACTGATCTCCTCCTCGCGAGCACCGTCGAAGACGGGAGTCGCGACATTGGTCCCCGGCTCGCCGGTCAAAGCATCCGCGGAAAGGTTCTTCGACCATGCCGGGCGGCCCTCGATCTCCCATCCGGTCCGCGCGACCCAACCGAGGTGAGTCTCGAGCACCTGTCCGACGTTCATCCGGTTGGGTACGCCCAGCGGATTGAGGACGACGTCGACCGGGGTCCCGTCCTCGAGGAACGGCATGTCCTCGATCGGCAGGATCTTCGCGATGACGCCCTTGTTGCCGTGGCGCCCGGCGAGCTTGTCTCCCTCGGTGATCTTCCGCTTCTGGGCGACGTAGACGCGGACGAGCTGGTTGACACCCGGCGGCAGCTCGAACCCTTCGTCGCGGTCGAAGAGCTTGACGCCGATCACCTTGCCGGACTCGCCGTGCGGCACCTTGAGCGAGGTGTCGCGCACTTCGCGCGCCTTTTCGCCGAAGATGGCTCGCAGCAGGCGCTCCTCGGGGGTGAGCTCGGTCTCTCCCTTCGGCGTCACCTTGCCGACCAGGATGTCGCCGGTCACCACCTCCGCGCCGATGCGGATGATGCCGCGATCGTCGAGATCGGCGAGCACCTCTTCGGACACGTTGGGGATGTCCCGAGTGATCTCTTCCGGGCCGAGCTTGGTGTCGCGCGCGTCGACCTCGTGTTCCTCGATGTGGATGGAGGACAGCACGTCGTCCTGGACGAGGCGCTGAGAGAGGATGATGGCGTCCTCGTAGTTGTGACCTTCCCACGGCATGAAGGCAACGAGCAGGTTCTTCCCGAGGGCCATCTCACCGTTGGAGGTGCACGGCCCGTCGGCAACCACTTGGCCGGCTTCGACCCGCTGGCCCTCGTCGACGATCGGCTTCTGGTTGAACGAAGTGCCCTGGTTGGAGCGCCGGAACTTGGCGATGCGGTAGGTGGAGTAGGTGGCGTCGTCGTTGGCCACGGTGACGGAGTCGGCTGAGATCTCCTGCACCACGCCAGCCTTGTCGGTGGCGACGATGTCTCCGGCGTCCAGCGCGGCGCGGTATTCCATCCCCGTGCCGACGAGCGGCGCCTCTCCCCGAAGGAGGGGCACCGCCTGACGCTGCATGTTGGACCCCATCAGCGCTCGGCTGGCGTCGTCGTGCTCGAGGAAGGGAATCATCGCGGTGGCGACTGAGACCATCTGCCGGGGTGAGACGTCCATGTAGTCGACCTCGCCGCCGGGGAGGAAGTCGACCTCCCCGCCCTTGCGGCGGACGAGGACGCGGGACTCCGCGAAGGAGCCGTCATCACGCAACGGCGCGTTGGCCTGCGCGATGACGTGCAGGTCCTCCTCGTCAGCGGTGAGGTAATCGATCGTGTCGGTGACCTTGCCCGCGCTGACCTTGCGGTAGGGCGTCTCCACGAAGCCGAAGGCGTTGACCCGGGCGTAGGTGGACAGCGAACCGATGAGACCGATGTTGGGTCCCTCAGGCGTTTCGATCGGGCACATCCGCCCGTAGTGGCTCGGGTGGACGTCACGCACCTCGAAGCCGGCACGCTCGCGGGACAATCCACCCGGACCGAGAGCCGACAACCGACGCTTGTGGGTGAGACCGGCCAGCGGGTTGGTCTGGTCCATGAACTGCGACAGCTGTGACGTCCCGAAGAACTCCCGGATAGACGCCACGACCGGCCGGATGTTGATGAGCGTCTGCGGCGTAATCGCCTCGACGTCTTGGGTGGTCATGCGCTCTCGGACGACGCGCTCCATCCGTGCTAGGCCCGTACGGACCTGATTCTGGATGAGCTCGCCGACGGTGCGCAGCCGCCGATTGCCGAAGTGGTCGATGTCGTCGACCTCGATCGGCAACGAGCGACCACCGACCTCCATCTCGGCCTCACCGGCGTGCAGCCGCACCAGGTAGCGGATCGCAGCCACCACATCGTCGATGCCCAGCACACTCTGGTCGTAGGGGTGGGACAGCCCGAGCTTCTTGTTGATCTTGTAGCGGCCGACCTTGGCGAGGTCATAGCGCTTCGGGTTGAAGTAGAGGTTGTCCAGCAGCGTCTGCGCGGCTTCTCGCGTGGGTGGCTCGCCCGGTCGCAGCTTGCGATAGATGTCGAGGAGCGCATCACCCTGGCTGGAGACGTGGTCCTTCTCCAGCGTCTGCCGCATCGACTCGTACGCGCCGAACTCGTCGAGAATCTGGGCGTCGTCCCAACCCAGCGCCTTGAGCAGGACTGTGACGCTCTGCTTGCGCTTGCGGTCGACGCGCACGCCGACCATGTCGCGCTTGTCGATCTCGAACTCCAGCCAGGCCCCGCGGGAGGGGATGATCTTGCAGCTGAAGGTGTCCTTGTCGGAGGTCTTGTCGACCTGCTTGTCGAAGTAGACACCGGGGCTGCGCACCAGCTGTGAGACGACGACTCGCTCGGTCCCGTTGATGATGAAGGTGCCCTTGTCCGTCATCAGCGGGAAGTCACCCATGAAGACGGTCTGGCTCTTGATCTCGCCGGTCTCGTTGTTGGTGAACTCGGCGGTGACGAAGAGCGGTGCGGAGAAGGTGATGTCCCGCTCCTTGCAGTCCTCCATGGAGAACTTCGGCGGCTCGAACCGGTGATCGCGGAACGTCAGCGACATGGAGCCGGAGAAGTCCTCGATGGGACTGATTTCCTCGAAGATCTCCTCGAGCCCCGACTTGCGGACGATGTCCGCACGCCCGGCCGCTGCTAAAGACTCCGTGCGGGCCTGCCAGGGCTCGTTGCCGAGCAACCAGTCGAAGCTGTTGGTCTGCAGGGCGAGCAGGTTGGGAACCTCCAGCGGCTCCCGAATCTTGGCGAAGGAGATCCGCCGAGGTCCGGCGGGGGTCCCGTTGGCAACCCCTTGCGGGGTCACCGTCGAGGACGAGGAATCCGAGCTGAGTGCAGATGCGGTGCGCGAGGCGGCCAAGAGTGGTCCTTCCAATGGCTCGCGGACTGGTGCGCGCGCAGGTCGAGGGGCCCGTGATCAACGATACGGGTCCGGCGAGAGACAGCGCAAAGGAGCAGTGTAGCCCTCAGGCACACTGCTGTCGAGTCCGGCGCTCGTCCTGTCTCAGCGTCGCGAGGACCCTCCCGTGGGTAGCCGCTGTCGCGGTTGCGCCCAGGGTGCCCGCCCGAGCGTCCCTAGTCAAGAGCATCCGGTAGGACAGCCGAACCCGACCATTCCGGTCGGGGTCTGACCAGCCGAGGTCGAAGCGGTGCTACTACTTGACGGTGACGCTGGCGCCGGCTCCTTCGAGGGCTGCCTTGCCCTTCTCGGCGGCCTCCTTGGTGACCTTCTCCAAGACCGCCTTCGGGGCCCCGTCGACGAGGTCCTTGGCTTCCTTCAAGCCCAGGCTGGTGAGCGAGCGCACCTCCTTGATGACCTGGATCTTCTTGTCACCAGCAGCTTCGAGGATGACGTCGAACTCGTCCTGCTCTTCCGCCGCTGCGCCGTCCGCCGACGCACCTGGCGCCCCGGCACCGGGCGCGGCGACGGCGACCGGGGCCGCCGCGGTAACGCCGAAGGTGTCCTCGAACTGGCTGACGAACTCGGACAGCTCGATCAGGGTCATGTCCTTGAACACGTCGAGCAGTTCGTCGGTACTGAGCTTCGCCATGGTGGCGATCCTTCCGATCGGGTGATGGTGGTGGGACATGACGGCCGGGTTACCGACCTACGACGCTGGTGCCTCCGGCTCGGGTGCCTCCGAGATCTCCGACTCGGGAAGCTCCGGCCCGCTGGCACCGGATTCCCTTGTGCCTTCGCCGAGTTCGGTCCGCTGCTGGCGGAGCGCTTCGATCACGCGAGCTGCCTGGGCGAGCGGAGCCTGGAAGAGTGCGGCTGCCTGAGACAAGGACGCCTGCATGGCGCCGGCAAGCTTGGCAAGCAGCACCTCACGTGACTCCAGGTCCGCCAGCCGGCGGATCTCCTCCGGGGCGAGTGCCTTGCCATCGAGGTAGCCGCCCTTGATGACCAGCTGGGGGTTGGTGCGAGCGAAGTCCCGCAGGCCCTTGGCCGCCTCGACCGGGTCGCCCTTGACGAAAGCGATCGCCGACGGACCGATGAGCAGTTGCTCCAGGGCGGTGATGCCTGCGTCGCGGGCAGCGATGCGCGTGAGGGTGTTCTTGACCACTGCGTACGTGGTGTCTTCGCCTAGGGAGCGCCGCAGTGCCTTGAGCTGCGACACCGACAGTCCGCGGTACTCGGTGAGGACCGCGGCGTTGGAGCTGCGGAACTCCTGCGCCAGCGCCGCAACGGCGGCGGTCTTGTCAGCCCTGGCCATGGGCCCCCTTCCCGGTGTGCCGGTGGACGCCCCTAAGGGCCAGCGGGGCCGGACATGCGAGACGCCCCGGCGCAGGCGCACGGGGCGTAAGCGCGCATAGTGCGCGCTCGGTCCGTCTCGCCTACGTGGGTCGCCCGAGCAGCGGGCCTTCGGTCACCCTGGGGTGACGACCAACGGTCTGTGGCAACGCTCAGCCTACGGGCTCTTCTCGCTGGGGCCAAACTCGAATGACCTGCCGGCGTCCAGCGCGTGGGTCGTCAGGGTGACAGGTCCGATGCAGAGATCACTTCGTTGGCCGGAGGGGGGCTGACGTCGACCTCGGCGGACCAGTCGTAGGTGGTCTGCGTCGAGAGCGCTCCGGCCGCACTGTCAGCGGTGAAGTCGATACGCCGCAGCAGGTCGTTGTCCTCCAACCACACGGTGAGCGGAATCTCGGTAACGCCCTGCGCGGCAAGCTGACGTGCGCTGTCGGCCTCGGCGCCGTCGGACAGCTCTATCAGGCGGTCGACGTCGGCAACTCCGACGTAGCGGGTCGTCTGCACCCCGTCCAGCTCCTCGCTGCCCTCCGCTGTCCAGGTGGGCGCGGCCTCGATGATGCGGAAGGACTCCCGCGGGTCGAAGCCCTGCGTGAGATCCTCGAGGACTGGCTTGAAGGCTGCTGCGGCCGGGCCCTTGTCGTTCTCGGAGATGGACACCCAGCGCTTGTCGTCCGGCAGCGGGACGCTGCCCCCAAGGTCGAGGTAAGCGGTCTCCCCGTCGAGGACCACTCGGATGCCGTCGGGACCGAGCCCGGGCAGCCCAGCGAACGTCGCGTCGATGGCGTACGGGTCGAGGGTGAAGTCCGCCTCTCCCTCGATGCTCTGCCCCCCGGCGTCGATCGTGAACTCCCCGGCGGCTGACCCGTCACTGTTGGCAGCGCTCACCACCCGGTCGGTGAGATCCTCCCCGCTGATCGTTCCGGCGCCGCCGGCATCACCGGTGGCCGACGCCGACGGACTCGTCGGGGGCGCCGGGTCGGGTGCGGCTGCGGTAGTCGCCGCGGCGCCGGGGCTCTGGCCAGCCGCCGGGTCGGCGGGTTCGTCGCCCCCGCTGCAGGCGGTGAGAACGATCCCGCAACCCAAGGCTGCGGCGGCAAGACGGCGGCGCATGGCGTACCCCGATTCAGCAGCGGTCCGGTCAGTCGACGTAGGTCGATCCTGAAGTCCTTTGTCGGGGATCATGCAGATGCGGCATCCTCGTCGACCAGCAGATTGCGCGTCTTCGCGGGGTCGAGCGGGATGCCCGGACCCATCGTCGTGGCCATCACCGCCTTACGCAGGTAGCGACCCTTGGCGGCGGCCGGCTTGAGGCGCACCACCTCGTCGATCGCGGCGGCGTAGTTCTCCACCAGCGCACTGTCCGCGAACGAGGCCTTGCCGATGATGAAGTGGAGGTTGGCGTGACGGTCGACTCGAAATTCGATCTTGCCCCCCTTGATGTCCGACACCGCCTTGGCGACATCGTTGGTCACCGTGCCGGTCTTCGGATTGGGCATGAGGCCGCGAGGGCCGAGGACGCGGCCCAACCGGCCGACCTTCCCCATGAGGTCCGGGGTCGCCACCGCGGCGTCGAAGTCGAGGAATCCGCCCTGTACCCGCTCGATGAGGTCGTCGGCGCCGACATAATCGGCGCCGGCGGCGCGGGCCTGCTCGGCACGGTCTCCGGTGGCGAAGACGAGGACACGGGCCGTCTTGCCGGTCCCGTGGGGCAGGTTGACGGTGCCGCGCACCATCTGGTCCGCCTTGCGCGGGTCGACGCCGAGGCGCAGGGCTATCTCGACCGTCGGGTCCAGGGTCGTCCGGCTCGTCTCCTTGGCCAGCCGCACCGCCTCTAGCGGGGCGTACAGCCGGTCGACATCGATCTTCTCCGCCGCCTGGCGATAGGCCTTGCTGCGCTTCATGTCCTGCTCCCTTGTGGGCTGCTTGCGGTCGAGGAGTCGTGGTCGGCGGACCGCGCTGGGCCCTCCCACGGTGGCGCGTATCAGTCTCGGACGGTGACCCCCATGGATCTGGCGGTGCCCGCGACGATCTTCTCCGCGGCCTCCAGGTCGTTGGCGTTCAGGTCGGGCATCTTCGTCCGGGCGATCTCGCGCACCTGCTCCCGGGAGAGCGTCGCCACCTTGGTCCGGTGCGGTTCACCACTGCCCTTGTCGACCCCCGCCGCCTTGAGGATCAGGCGCGCTGCGGGAGGAGTCTTGGTGACAAAGGTGAACGAGCGGTCCTCGTAGACGGAAATCTCTACGGGTACGACGTCGCCTCGCTGGCTCTCCGTCGCGGCGTTGTAGGCCCGGCAGAACTCCATGATGTTGACGCCGTGCTGGCCGAGCGCCGGCCCGACCGGAGGCGCGGGCGTCGCCGCGCCGGCCTGGATCTGCAACTTGACGACTGCGGCGAGTCGCTTCTTGGGAGGCATAGGGGTGGTCCTTTGTTGATCGGCGTACGGCGGTCAGAGCTTGGAGACCTGGTTGAACGACAGCTCGACCGGGGTCTCCCGGCCGAAGATGGACACGAGCACTTTTAGCTTCTGCGCGTCCGGGTTGATCTCGTTGATCGTGGCGGGCAACGTGGCGAACGGGCCGTCCATGACGGTGACGGATTCGCCCACCGCGAAGTCGCTCACCTTCGCCTCTGCCGGCGCCTTCTGCTTCGTCTCGTCGGGTGGCCCCAGGATGTCCTCGACCTCGGTGAGGGTCAGGGGTGACGGCTGGTGGGTGTGGCCGACGAACCCGGTGACGCCGGGAGTGTTCCGTACGGCGGACCAGGATTCGTCGGTCAGGTCCATGCGGACGAGGACGTAGCCGGGAAACTTGTTGCGCTTGACGAGCTTCCGCTGGCCGGACTTGATCTCGGTGACCTCTTCGGTGGGGACTTCCACCTGGTAGATGAAGTCCTCCATGTTCAGTGACGCTCGGCGGTTCTCCAGGTTGGTCTTCACCCGGTTCTCGTAGCCAGCGTAGGAGTGCACGACGTACCAGTCGCCGGGCGCGGCACGCAGCGTACGGCGAAACTCCGCGCGCGGATCGACTTCCTCGGCCTCGGCCTCGGCCTGTGGCTCGGGCGCCCCGACGAGCTCGTGCTCGCCCGCGCGCCCGTTCGGGGTGTCGTCCGCGAGCTCGTCAGGCTCGAGCGACGGGGAGTGGCCGGTCTGCGACACGGGGTGCACTTCCTTGTATTCGAGGGCAGGGCGGGGGAGCGGTTAGCCGGTCAGGCGAAGACAGCGAAGGCGAGCTTGGCCAGCCCGAGGTCGAGCAGACCAACGATCGTCATGACAAGGGCGACGAAGATCAGCACGACGGTCGTGTAGGTGATCAGCTGCTTGCGAGAAGGCCAGATGACCTTGCGCAGCTCGGCGACCACCTGCCGGTAGTACAGCGACACCCGCCCGGGGAGGCTGGGCCTTTCGGCACCGCCACGGCGCTCCGGCGCCGCGGTGGAGCCGTGCGTCTCCGTCATACGTTCCTCACCTGCCTGCTCGGGTCGATCCGTGGGGCCGCCACGGCGGACATGCCGTCGTCGTGTCGTGCCGCCCGGCCGGGGACACCTCGCAGGGCAGGAGGGACTCGAACCCCCAACCACCGGTTTTGGAGACCGGGACTCTAGCCAATTGAGCTACTGCCCTCCGGCCCCTGAGCATCCGGCTCCGGGCGCGCTGGAGCCGGGGCACAGGCCACCGTCGAGCAGTGTACGCGGGATCGTCGGGACCGGTCGAACTCCCTACGCGGTCCCCGCCCGCCCCCGAGGCCCTCCCGACGACCGGACGATGGCAGCATGCTCGCATGAGCCACCCTCCCAGCACGCCAGCAGCCGAGGAGCGTCGGATATCCGCCCGGGTGTCCGGGATCACCGAGTCCGCCACGCTCGCCATCGACGCCAAGGCCAAGGCGCTGCAGGCGGACGGGCGACCGGTGGTGGTCTTCGCCGCCGGTGAACCTGACTTCTCCACTCCTGCGCATGTGGTGGAGGCGGCAGCTCGCGCCTGTAAAGACCCGCGCATGCACCGCTACAGCCCGACCGGTGGCCTCCCTGAGCTGCGCGAGGCCATAGCGGAGAAGACCCGACGCGACAGTGGGCTGCTGGTCCGCCCCGACGAGGTGCTGGTGACCAACGGCGGCAAGCAGGCGCTGTACGAAGCTTTCGCCACGCTGCTCGACCCCGGCGACGAGGTGCTGCTGCCGGCGCCGTACTGGACCACCTACCCCGAGTCGATCCGGCTGGCCGGTGGCGTCCCGGTACCGGTGAGGACCGACGAGACGACCGGTTACCAGACGTCGGTGGAGCGGCTGGAGTCCGCCTGTACCGACCGGACCAAGGTGCTGGTGTTCGTCTCGCCGTCGAATCCGTCGGGCGCGGTCTACCCGCCGGACCTGGTCGCCGAGATCGGCCGCTGGGCGGCGGACCGGGGGCTGTGGGTGGTGACCGACGAGATCTACGAACACCTCGTCTACGCGGACGCCGTCTTCGCCTCGATGCCGGTCCAGGTACCGGCGCTGCGCGAGCACTGCGTGGTAGTCAACGGCGTCGCCAAGACCTACGCGATGACCGGCTGGCGGGTGGGATGGTTGATCGGCCCTGCGGATGTGGTGGCGGCGGCAGCCAGCCTGCAGTCCCACGCCACCTCCAACGTGGCCAACGTGTCGCAGGCCGCCGCGCTGGCGGCAGTGTCCGGCGACCTCTCGGCGGTCGCCGCCATGCGGGAGGCCTTCGACCGTCGCCGGATCACCATGACGAAGATGCTCGCGGACATACCTGGCGTCACCTGCCCGGAACCGCGCGGCGCCTTTTACTGCTACCCCTCGGTCAAGGAGGTGCTCGGCTGCAAGCTGCGCGGGCGTCGGCCGACCACATCGGCCGAGCTGGCCGAGCTGATCCTCGAGGAGGTAGAGGTCGCGCTGGTGCCCGGGGAGGCGTTCGGGACGCCGGGCTACCTGCGGCTGTCCTACGCACTCGGTGACGACGACCTCAGCGAGGGCGTCACCCGGCTGCAGCAGCTGATCGGCGAGGCGCACCGCTGAGGATGCCGCCGACCAGGGGCGGACAACGCGACCTGCAGCTACTGCCGAAGGCCCATCTGCACCTGCACTTCACCGGCGCCCTGCGCCGGACGACGCTGCTCGACCTCGCCGCCCGCCACCGAGTAGCCCTGCCTGACGCGCTGCGCGGCAGCGGTCCGGCTCACCTGCACGCGACCGACGAGCGCGGCTGGTTCCGCTTCCAGCGGCTCTACGACGCCGCCCGGTCGGTGCTGCGCACGGAGGAGGACGTACGCCGGCTGCTGCGGGAGGTCGCCGAGGACGAGCGGGCGGACGGCTCCGGCTGGCTGGAGATCCAGGTGGACCCGACGACGTACGCGTCGTGGCTCGGTGGGCTTACCCCCACCGTCCAGTTGATCCTCGACGCGGCCGAGGAGGCGGCGACGGCCAACGGAGTGGGGATCGGGGTCGTGCTCGCCGCGAACCGGACCCGCCACCCGCTGGACGCGCGGACCCTGGCGCGGGTCGCGGCCAACCACGCGGGCGAGGGCGTCGTCGGCTTCGGGCTGAGCAACGACGAGCGCCGCGGACCGCCGGCAGACTTCGCCGCCGCCTTCCGGATCGCCCACCGCGCCGGGCTGCTGGCGGTGCCCCATGGCGGGGAGCTGGCCGGGGCCCCGAGCGTCGCGGCGTGCCTGGACGCGCTGGGTGCGCACCGCATCGGGCATGGGATCCGCTCGGTGGAAGACCCGCGGCTGGTCGACCGGCTCGCCCGGGACGGCGTGACGCTGGAAGTTTGCCCTACGTCCAACGTCGCGCTCGGCGTGGCCGCGGATCCCAGTGACGTCCCCCTTCGGCGGCTACTCGATGCCGGCGTCGGCGTCGCACTCGGCGCGGACGACCCGCTGCTCTTCGGGTCCCGGCTGACCGCGCAGTACGAGCTCGCGCGGACCGCCCACGGTCTGGGGGACGGCGAACTCGCTGCGCTCGCCCGCTGCTCCGTGCGGGCGTCGGCAGCGCCGTACACCGTCAAGGCGGGTCTGCTGGCCGGCATCGACTCCTGGCTGGCCTCCCCGCCGGCCGCTACAGGTCAGCCCCGACCAGCACCGGCTCGTTGACCAGCTCCACCCCGAAAGCGGCGTGTACGCCGTCGCGCACCTCGCGGGCGAGGGTCAGCAGCTCCGTGGTGGTCGCTCCCCCACGGTTGGTCAACGCGAGGGTGTGCTTGGTGGAGATGCGGGCGCGTCCCGAGCCGTAGCCGCGGCCGAAGCCGGCGTGCTGGATCAGCCAGGCGGCAGAGGTCTTGACCGAGCCGTCCCGCGCGGGGAACCGCGGGAATGCGGCCTGCGGGCCGAGCCGTTGGGCAACCCGCACCTCGAGCGCTTGGAGGGCCGCCGGATCGAGCACCGGGTTGGTGAAGAAGGAGCCGGCGCTTCGGGTGTCGACGTCGGCGGGATCGAGCACCATGCCCTTCCCGCGGCGAAGGCCGAGCACGGTCGCGCGCACGTCGGCGAGCGGCGCCCGCTCACCCGCCCGCACCCCGAGGGTGTGGGCCAGCTCGGCGTAGCGCACCGGCTGGGAGAACGGTGTGCGCTGGAGGGCAAAGGTTACGCCGAGCACGACGTAGCGGGCGGTGGGCTTGAAGACGCTGTGCCGGTAGCCGAACCCGCACTGCTCCGGGGACAGGGTCACCTCGGTGTGCAGCTCCCGGTCGTAGGCCCGGACCGCGGAAATGGTCTGGCTGACATCTTGGCCGTACGCCCCGATGTTCTGCATGGGGGCGGCTCCGACGAGGCCGGGAATGCCGGAGAGACATTCCAGGCCAGACAGGCCGGCAGTGACGGTGCGTGCCACCAGCTCGTCCCAGTTCTCCCCCCCTCGAGCGACGACGCGGGCGGTGTCGTCGCCGCCGGCCTGCACGTCGACCCCTCGGGAGCGCACGTGCACCACCACGCCGGCGAATCCCTCGTCGGCGACGACCAGGTTGCTGCCCCCGCCGAGGACGAGCAGCGGTTCCCTGCCGGCGTCGATCGCCTGGACGGCGCTGACGACCTCCTCGTCGGTGGTCGCCTCGACCAGCCGGCGAGCCGGGCCGCCGAGCCGGAGGGTGGTGTACGCCGCCAGGGGCGCATTCAGCAGCTCCCGCACTCGTTCACCCGAGGCGGAGAACGGCGCGTGCCTGGCCCAGGACGCGCTCCTCGCCGCAGCGGACGTCGAGGACGACCCGCACCCGCCGCCCGTCGAGCCGCTCGGTCACCCGACCCTGAGCCCGCAGAGTTGCCCCCTCCTCGTCGTCGGGGACTACCACCGGCCGAGCGAAGCGGACGCCGATCTCCTCGACTGAGCCAGGGTCACCCGTCCACTCGGTCAGCACCCGTGTCGCCATCGCCATCGTGAGCATCCCGTGGGCAACGACACCGGGCAGGCCTGCTGCCTGTGCGATCCGATCGCTCCAGTGGATGCCGTTGAGGTCACCGGACGCCCCCGCGTAACGAACCAGATCGGCCCGGCGAAGAACGACCCGAATCATCGGCAGTTCGCCGTCGACGGCCACGTCCTCGAATCGCACCTGCACGGCTGTCACATCCGCTCCGCCGACGCGGCATCACGGACGACGAGGGTCGACAGCGACGTACAGACATGCTCGCCAGTGGTCGTGCGCACCTCACTGCGAACAGTGAGGATGGTGTTCCCGGCCATCTCGCGCACCCGGTCGACGGTGGTCTCGACGACCAGCTCGTCGCCCGCCCGGACCGGACGCGTAGCGGTGAACCGCTGGTCGCCGTGGATCACCCGGTTCATCTCGACCCCGACCGTGGGGGCGGCGAGAACCTGCTCGGCCGCCCGCAGGGTCACCACGATGGGGAAGGTGGGAGGTGCGATCACGTCGGGGTGGCCGAGCAGCCGGGCCGCCTCGGGGTCGCGGCAGGCCGGACTGGTGTCACCCACGGCGTCCGCGAACTCGCGAATCTTCTCCCGACCCACGTGGTACGGCGGGGTCGGCGGGTAGCTCCGTCCCACGAGGGTGGCATCGACCGGCACGCGCGGCGTCAGCTCTCCACGTGCTCGTCGGCCGGCGTGAACCGGGTGGCGATGGTGAGCAGCAGGTGCAGCACGCCCATGGTGATGAACAGCGCTGTCGCCCCGCCTTCTTCTCGGAAACCGAGCAAGAAGGGTGCCGCTACCAGCAGCGCCGCGACGACAAGGTCGATGGTCAGGTGCACGGTGGGCGGGATGCCCTTGACCAGTCCGGTAGGCAGCTGCGACGTCGCGGTGACGGCGAGGATGAGCAAACCGGTCACGATGCAGGCGGCCACAGCGACGTTGTCGTCGAAGGCGAAAACGAACGGAGCCACGATGAACAGCACGGCGGCGGCGTACTCCACGAGACCGTGCACTGCTGCTGGCAGGGGCCCCTGACGCAACATGGCTATACCCTGACCGTCGATCAGCGGGTTTCGCGGTGCGCGGTGTGTGACCGGCAGCGTGGACAGAACTTCTTCAGCTCCATCCGATCGGGGTCGTTGCGGCGGTTCTTGCGGGTGATGTAGTTGCGCTCCTTGCACTCCGTGCAGGCCAGCGTGATCTTCGGACGGACGTCGGTGGCTGCCACAGAGTGCCTCTTTCTCGCCGGGCGGGGTAGTCGTCGCTGGACGGATGGTCAGGGTACCGGCGGCTGGTCCGCCGGCGGGGTAGCGGTGGCCGGATTTGAACCGGCGACACAGCGATTATGAGCCGCTTGCTCTGCCAGGCTGAGCTACACCGCCGCACCGGGTCCGGCCCCGTCACCAGCGGCCGGACGAGGTCGAGCCCCAATACGGAATCGAACCGTAGACCTTCTCCTTACCATGGAGACGCTCTGCCGACTGAGCTATTGGGGCGGGGGAGACGCCAAGATACACGCTCGCCATGGGCGAGGACGCAGCCCGGCGCCGCGTCAGGCGCTCACGACGCGCAGCCGTCGCGCCGATCCGCTGTCGCGCGGGAGCGGCTGGGTGACCGTCCGCGCCTCGATCCAGCGCTCCAGGCCGTCTACCGGCACCGGCCGGCTGAAGAAGTAGCCCTGGGCGACGTCGCAGCCGATCTGGTGCAGCATCGTGCGCGCCAGCTCGCTCTCCACCCCCTCCGCCACCACCTTCAGCCGAAGGTTGCGAGCCAGCTCGACGATCGTGCGCACGATCGCCAGATCCTCGGAATCGCTCACCATGGTGAAGACGAACGACTTGTCCACCTTTACCTCGTTGATGGGCAACCGTCGCAGGTAGGCCAGCGAGGAGTAGCCGGTGCCGAAGTCGTCGACGGACATGTTCACGCCGAGCTCCCGCAGGGCACGCAGATTCGGCAGCGCCCGATCCAGGTCGGCCATCACCCCGCCTTCGGTGATCTCCAGGGTGAGTAGCCGCGCCGGAACCTCCGCCGCGTGCAGGTGCCGAGCCACCTCCTCCGGGAAGCCGGGGTCCTGGAGGCTGCGGGGCGACAAGTTGACCGAGACGCTGATCTCCCGCCCGACGTCCAGCCACTGCCGGCACTGTCCCAGCGCGGTGCGCAGCACGAGCGAGGTCAGCGGCGCGATCAGGTCGGTGTGCTCGACCACGGGGACGAAGTCGTTGGGCTGGATGAGGCCTTGCTGCGGGTGCTGCCAGCGCACCAGGGCCTCGACACCCACCAGCTCGGCGGCGTCGAGGGAGACCTGCGGCTGATACCACACGACCACCTCGCCACGTTCCAGCGCACGCGGGAGCTGGCTCACCAGCTCGAAGCGGCGAGTCGTCGCCACATCCATCGCCTCGTGATAGCCGCGTACGCCGCCGAGGACGCCCTTGGCGGCGTACATCGCGATGTCCGCCTTCTGCACCAAGATGTCCGCGTCGCCGGCGTGCTCAGGATAGAGGGCGTAGCCAACGTAGCCCCGCACATTCACTGCTACATCTCCGTTGAGAAAGGGCTCCTGCAAGACGTCCCGAAAGGCGACACCCGCAGCGTGCGCCTCCGCGCTGTCGGCCACCTCGAGGAACACACCGAACTCGTCCGAGCTGAGCCGAGCCACCCGGGTCGCGTCGCCCGCCCAGTCGGTCAGCCGCCGGCCGATGTCGGCCATCAGGCGATCACCGAAGGTGTATCCGAGGGTGTCGTTGACATCCTTGAACGACTCGAGGTCGAGCGCCAACGCGGCGATGAGGGGGCCAGCAGGCTCGGCGGCAGTGGTCGCCTTCGACAATGCCTCAAGGAAGTGGCGTCGGTTGCCTAGCCCGGTGAGCGGGTCGTGTGAGGCCTCCCGGGTGAGCCGCTCGACCAGGCGAGAGTTCTCGACCGCGACCGCGGTGTGAGCGGCGAGGGTTTGCAGTATGGGGAGATCCCCGTCGCCGAAGGAAGAGCGCTCCCCCAGCCGATCCGCTACCTCGAGACAACCCACGACCTCGCGCCCGCTGCGCAGCGGGGCGATCATCACCTCGTTCGCCCCCCGGGCACGCAGGCCCGGACGTGATCGGGCGTCACCGGATCGGCGATTGGTCAGCAGCGGACGTCCGGTGCCGAGCACGTGGTGGCGAAGTGGGTCGAGGTCACCGTCGCGGATCCAGTTCACCGTCAGCTCGGTATCGGCCTGCTTGGACAGCAGCAGCTCTTCGTGATTGTCCTTCGCCCGCAGCCACAGGGTGGCCCGTTCCGCCCCGAGCAGCCCGCGTACGCGTTCGAGGACCGCCCGGTCGATGCCGCCGTCGTGTAGCGCCGTGGCCACCGCGCGAGTGAACTCGTACAGATCGCCGAGGCTCTGGTGCTGCTGAACGAGCCTGGCGTAGTGCCGGTAAGCAGCAGCCACCAGCACCGCCAAGAGCAATACGAGCACCCAGCCGCCGGGGTTGTGCAGGGTGACGGCAAGCAAGACGAGTGCCACCGTCGTGCTGAACATGGCGGTGACCAGGGTGGGTGCGAGCAAGTTAGCGAGACGGGATGACGAGACCCGGGACTGCAACAGATGGATCGCCAGCGCCACGGTGAGGCCGCTCACCAGGGCGGCTGCTCCAGCGGCCAAGTACGCCGCTAGCCAGTCACCGAGGCGCGTCGGGTCGCCGCTGCCGACCCAGCCGAAGACGGCCACGGCCGCGGTGACCTCGGCCGCAAAGAGGGCCAGGTTGAAAGCGGCCTTCGACGGTGCCACCCGCCGCACCAGGAAGAGGGCAGCACTTGCCACCAGTCGGGCACCGACGATTGCCGCCGGTGGCATCAAGAAGAGGGCGAGTACCAGCGGCAGCTCGGACAGCGAGACGGAGTACGTCTGGCGACGGACCACGAAGTGCAGCTGCGAACTCTCCGCCGCCAGGAATGCAAGAGCCAGCAGCGGCCAGACGAACCAGGCCACTGGGGTGGACATGAACTCGACACCGGCCACCCAGACGGCGGCGGTAGCCACGAGGAGGCCGAGCGTGAGGAGCCAAAGCCGCCTTCCCCGTGGCGATCGGGGAGGAACTACCGAGACCCTGGGAGGCCCGCCACCGATCGCCACGGAGGAATGCTTCACTGTCCGTCACGTCTCCGCTACCATTTGTGCACTACGTCGGCTCCATGAGCTAGCTCTCGGAGTGCATACGCATCGGTCGCAGTAGGTCAGTTGAGGGAGGCGCCGTTCAGCGAAGCGCCGTTCAGCGAAGCGCCGTTCAGCGAAGCGCCGTTCAGCGAAGCGCCGTTCAGCGAAGCGCCGTTCAGCGAAGCGCCGTTCAGCGAAGCGCCGTTCAGCGAAGCG
>Ga0136624_1000014_pt1 | contig 47313 bp, 42 predicted proteins | sample AntDrymUQ4692206_2_FD_104802 | JGI IMG/M metagenome (GOLD analysis project Ga0136624, IMG submission 104802) | Polar desert sand microbial communities from Dry Valleys, Antarctica - metaG UQ469 (22.06) | ecosystem: Environmental > Terrestrial > Soil > Desert | place: Antarctica: Dry Valley... | reverse complement strand
TGGCGGCGCACTAACTGCGTCCGGCGAGGCGGCACCGGCCCTGTGCGGCAGGCCGTCGTCGACCAGTAGCTCGTAGTCCGCGGCCTGCGCCACATAGACATGTCCCGCAGACTGCAAGCCCGTGGGCTGGTCGAGGCTTCCGGCGGTGATGCCGATCGTCGGTCGCTCCGGCGCGTCCCAGAAGAGGCTCGTCCCGCAGGTCGGGCAGAAGCCCCGTCGAGGGCGGGGGCCGTCCCCGGCAACCGTGAACCACCGCACCGAGTCGGGGGCGTTGACGATGACGTCGCCGCGTCGTGCGGACGTCATGGCGGCAGTGTGACCATGCCAGCGCCGGCAGTCGTTGCAGTGACAGATCAGCACGTCACGCAGAGGTCCTCGCACGACGTAGCTGATCTCGCCGCACAGACACCGTCCCGACGCCCTGCCATCGGCTACCGCCATGTCCGAAGCCTATCGGCACGTCCTGCAGTCAGCCCTCTGTCGGGCAGCTCGAGCGCCCGCGCGATCGCCATCCCGGGCCGGTAGGCCAGATGTGCGTACGTCGGCGCGTCCAGCACGCACAGGTCGGCACGGGCGCCGGGGCGCAGCACTCCGATGTCGTCACGTCGCAGGGCCAGTGCACCGCCGGCAGTGGCCGACCACAATGCCTGGGCAGGTGTCATCCCCATCTCCCGGACTGCCAGTGCGATCCCGAACGGCATCGACGAGGAGCAGCAGGTACCGGGGTTGCAGTCGCTGGCCAGTGCCACCGTGACACCGGCCGCGAGCAGCCTGGCCGCGTCGGGGTACGGCGAGCGGGTGCTGAACTCCACGCCCGGCAGCAGGGTCGCGACGGTCGCACCGCCGGCCAGCGCGTCCACGTCGGCGTCGGTGAGGTACGTGCAGTGGTCGACGCTGGCCGCGTCCAGCTCGACCGCGACCTGCACCCCGGGGCCAGGCCCGAGCTGGTTACCGTGCACGCGCAACCCCAGACCGGCGGCGGCGCACGCCCCGAGCACGGTCCGCGCCTCGTCGGCGTCGAAGGCGTGGGGACTGCCCGGTTCACAGAAGACGTCGCCCCACCGTGCGTACGGGCGGCAGGCGGCGAGCATCCCGCCGGTGACCAGCTCGATATAGTCGTGCCGCGAGGCGGCCGCCGGCACGACGTGGGCGCCGAGGAAGGTCGTCTCCGGAGTCACCTCGGCCGCGAGTCGCAGCATGCGCACCTCGGCCGCCACGTCGAGGCCGTACCCACTCTTGACCTCGCACGTGGTCGTCCCCTGCGCACGTGCCTGTGCGATCCGCCTCGAGAGGAGCCCACGCAGCTCGTCCTCGCCGGCGGCGCGGGTCGCGGCGACCGTGGCGGCGATGCCTCCACCGTCGTAGGGCTCGCCGGCCATCCGGGCGGTGAACTCGACGGACCGGTCCCCGGCGAAGACCAGGTGGGTGTGGGAGTCGACGAACCCGGGGACGACGGCGGCACCGTCCAGGTCGATCGCCGTGTCCGCTGCCGGGTTCCGGGCCGCCGGTCCGAGCCAGGCGATCCGGCCGTCCTGCACCACCACCGCCGCATCTCGCAGGACGCCCAGCGCCGAGCCGTCCCCGACCTGTGGGTCGTTGGTGGTGAGCTCACCGATGCCGGTGACGAGGGTGACACTCAGCACAGCGCGCCGATCGCCGCGACGAGCATCGCAGCCACGTCGCCCATCCGGTGCCTGCCCGCCCGCACCACCGGCTCGCCAGCGACGAGGACGGAGTCGACATCGGCGGCGGTGGCCGCGCTCAGCACCTGAGCGGGGGCCGCTCCGGCCGTACGCACGGTGTCGGTGCGCACGGTCACCAGGTCGGCACGCGCCCCCACCTCCAACCGTCCGGCATCCGGCCAGCCGAGGCCGGCGTGGTCGGTCGCGGCCGCGAGCAACGCCGCGGGCTCGAAGACGCCGCGCTGCAGCGTGCGCACCCGCTCGTGCATCTCGACCGCACGCATCTCCTCGAACACGTCGACCACCGCGTGCTGGTCGGTGCCCAGCGACAGTGGCACGCCGGCCGCTGCCAGTCGCGCTGCCGGACCGATCCCGTCGGCCAGGTCACGTTCGGTGGTCGGGCACAAGCACACTCGCGACCCGGAGGCCGCGATCGTGGACACGTCGGAGTCGGACAGGTGGGTGGCGTGCACCAGTGAGGTCATCGGAGCAAGCACGGCGTGCTCAGCGAGCAGCTGCACCGGTGAGCAGCCGTGGACCGCCTGGCAGGCGGCGTTCTCAGCCGGCTGCTCGGACACGTGCACGTGCAACGGCCGTCCGGCGGCGACCTCCACGACGCGCCGCAACGCGCTCGGCGGCACCGCCCGTACCGAGTGCGCAGCCACTCCGATCCGCAGTCCGGGCGCGTCCGCTAGGCCCGCGACCCGTACCGCCCAGGCGTCGGCGTCGGCGTCGGCGAACCGGCGCTGCTCCGGTGCCAGGGGCAGCTCCCCGGACTGGGAGAGCCCGCCGGTGAGGTAGCAGGTGTCGAGCAGGGTGAGCCGAATCCCGGCGTCGCACGCTGCTTGGGCGAGGGCGTGCCCCATCACGTTCGGGTCGGCGTACGGCGCCCCGCACGGCTGGTGGTGGACGTAGTGGAACTCCGCCACGGTGGTGATGCCCGCCAGGGCCATCTCGGCGTACGCGGCGCGCGCCAGGGCGAGGTAGCTGTCGGGGTCCAGTCGGGCGCTGATGTCGTACATCGCCTGACGCCAGGTCCAGAAGGTCCCGCCGACGTGGGTACGCCCGCGCAGCGCCCGGTGGAACGCGTGGCTGTGCGCGTTGGCCAGGCCGGGCAGGCCGAGCCCGGGCAACTGCTCGGCTCCGTCGCCCGGGTCGTCCGACACGACGCGCACCCACCGGCCGGCACGGACGCTCAGCGTGACGTCGCGGGCGACGCCTCCAGGCAGCCAGGCGTACGGCAGGTGGTACCGCTGGTCGACAACCTCAGCAGTCACTGATGGCCCTCTCCCATGGGGATCCGCACCCCGTGCTCACCGGCGGTAGCGGCAGCCTGGTCGTACCCGGCGTCCACGTGTCGGATCACACCCGTGCCCGGGTCGTTGGTCAGCACCCGCTCTGCCTTTTCGCCCGCCAGCGTGGTGCCGTCGACGACGACCACCTGACCGGCGTGGATCGAGCGGCCGATGCCGACGCCACCCCCGTGGTGGATGGAGACCCAGGTGGCACCGGAGGCGACGTTGACCATGGCATTGAGCAGCGGCCAGTCGGCTATCGCGTCGGAACCGTCGCGCATCGCCTCGGTCTCGCGGTAGGGCGAGGCCACCGACCCGCAGTCGAGGTGGTCGCGTCCGATCGCCAACGGCGCGCTCAGCTCGCCTGCGGCCACCATGTCGTTGAACCGCAGGCCGGCCAGGTGCCGCTCCCCCATGCCGAGCCAGCAGATCCGGGCCGGCAGCCCCTGGAACGACACCCGTCGCTGGGCGGCGCGGATCCAGCGCTGCAGGTGGTCATCGTCGGGGAACAGGTTCAGCACCGCCCGGTCGGTGGCGGCGATGTCGGCCGGGTCGCCGGACAAGGCAGCCCAGCGGAAGGGTCCCTTGCCCGCACAGAACAGGGGCCGGATGTACGCCGGCACGAACCCTGGGTAGTCGAAGGCACGGCTGAAACCGCCCTCTCGGGCCTCGGCGCGCAGCGAGTTGCCGTAGTCGAACACCTCGGCGCCCGCGTCGGCGAAGCCGACCATCGCCTCGCAGTGCCGAGCCATGGATTCCCGTGCCGCCGTGGTGAAGCCGTCCGGATCCTCGGTACGCCGGGGAACCCAGTCGTCGAAGTCCACGCCGACCGGCAGGTACATGAGCGGGTCGTGGGCGGAGGTCTGGTCGGTGACCACGTCGATGTCGGCGCCTTCGGCGAGCAGCCGGGGGAAGACGTCGGCCGCGTTGCCGAGCAGCCCGACCGACAGCGCGGCGCGGTCCCGCTTGGCCTGCTCGAGCAGCGCCATGGCTTCGGCGAGGGAGTCTGCGCGTACGTCGAGGTAGCCGTGCTCGATCCGCCGCTCGATCCGGCTCGCGTCGACCTCGACGCACAGGCAGGCGCCACCGTTGAGGGTCACAGCCAGCGGCTGCGCACCGCCCATGCCACCAAGTCCGGCGGTCAGCGTGACGGTGCCGGCGAGCGTCCCGCCGTACCGCTTCGCGGCCACGGCGGCGAACGTCTCGTACGTGCCCTGCAGGATCCCCTGGGTGCCGATGTAGATCCACGAGCCGGCCGTCATCTGGCCGTACATCGTCAGCCCAGCCTGTTCGAGTCTGCGGAACTCCGGCCAGGTCGCCCAGTCGCCGACCAGGTTGGAGTTGGCGATGAGCACCCGTGGAGCCCACTCGTGGGTACGCATGACACCGACCGGTCGGCCGGACTGCACGAGCAGCGTTTCGTCGGCCTCGAGGTCGCGCAGCGTGCGGACCAGCGCGTGGTAGCTGGGCCAGTCGCGTGCCGCTTTGCCCGAGCCGCCGTAGACGACGAGCTCCTCGGGGTGCTCGGCCACCTGCGGGTCGAGGTTGTTCATCAGCATCCGCAGCGGGGCCTCGGTCTGCCAGCTCTTTGCGGACAGGGTGCCGCCGGTGGCCGCCCGGACGACGGGCGCGGCGGTCGAGGGGGCGGTCATGGGGTCGCTCGCAACTGCATGGCAAGAGAATGCCATTCCCGTCACGACCGCCGATGGTCCGGCTCAGGCCCGCGGCTGCTCCACCACGTGCGTGACCGGCAGGCCGGTCAGGTTCCTCAGCTGTGTCGGCAGGTGGCGGCGCAGCCACCGGGAGCGGCCCAGCGGCAGGGTCGAGACGATGATCTCGTCCGGCTTCTCACGCTCGAGGCTCAGCCGGACCGCTTCGAGCGGCTCCGGGTCGCCGACCTCGCCTGCTGCCTCGCCGCCGGCCTTGCTGATGTCGGCCAGGGCCCGGCCGAGGCGTTGGGAGGCCAGTGCGTACGCCCGCTCGGGCGTCTGGGCCGCGCCGTCCGTCTGCGAGGGTGTCGCGGGAACCACCACATGGAAGTGGCACTCGCCGGCCTCGAGGCGTTCCTTGACCGCGTTCAGCAGGGGTTCCCTGCGAGGGTCTGGTTGGCCACGATCAGGACATTGCGCGTTCCAGCCATTGGTCGAAAGCCCGTGGTCGAGCCCACTAGGGTCGGGAGCGTGAGCCCAGCACCTGCCACTGCGATGCCACTGGTGGTCGCCTTCGACGTCAACGAAACACTGTCGGACATGTCGCCGATGGCGGCGCGCTTCACCGAGGTCGGTGCACCGGCCCAGCTGGCCGGAACGTGGTTCGCCGCCGTGCTGCGCGACGGGTTCGCCCTGATGGCAGCCGGCCGGAGCAAGCCGTTCTCGGACGTCGCGGCTGACGACCTGCGGGTCCTGCTGCACGGCGTGCGGCTCGACCGTGCTCTCGACGCTGCCGTTGAACACGTCATGCACGGCTTCTCCTCCCTGTCGGTGCATCCCGACGTCGTCGCCGGTGTGGAGCAGATGGGCGAGCTGGGCCTGCGGTTGGTGACGCTAAGCAACGGATCGGCGCAGGTCGCCGCCGGCCTGCTCGAGCGTGCGGGAATCGCTGACCGGTTCGAGCGGCTGCTGTCGGTGGAGCAGGCCGGGCAGTGGAAGCCAGCTCCCAGCTCGTACGCCTACGCGGCTCGCGAGTGTGCGGTCGAGCCTGCCCGGATGATGCTCGTAGCCGTCCACGCCTGGGACATCGACGGAGCTCACCGCGCCGGACTGTCCACCGCATGGATCGATCGCACCGGCGCTCCCTACCCCGCGGTCTTCAGCCCGCCACCTGTGCAGGCCGCCTCCCTGGTGGACCTGGCGGCGCACCTGGCGACCCGGAGGTCCCCGTGAGCGCAGCCGCCGGACGTCGGGTGTTCCTCCACATCGGGTTGCACAAGAGCGGGACGACGTACGTGCAGAACGTCTGCCGGGCCAACCGCGCGGGGCTGGCCGAGCGAGGTTTCCACTTCCCCGGCGGCAGGGGCGGGCCGAACCACACGTTCGCCGTGTACGACCTCTTCGGCCGCCGGCCCCGGGGCAGCGAGGACGACCGGATCTCCGGGCAGTGGGACGCGATCACGCGCGACGTACTCGAGTCGCCGTCGGCCACCGGGCTGATCAGCGAGGAGGCACTGTCCCTGGCGAGCCAGGGACAGGCGCGCAAGGCGGTGCGGTCCTTCGGCGACGCGGAGGTACATGTCGTCGTCACCGCTCGTGATCTGGGGCGGGTCGTGCTGTCGGCGTGGCAGGAGGACGTCAAGACCGACCAGACCTGGACCTGGCGCGACTACGCGGACGCGCTCGCTGATCGTGGGGCTCGCGGCCAGGCGCCCGCCCGCGGCTTCTGGCTGCGCCAGGACCTGTCGGCCGTGCTCGACGTCTGGGCCGGTGTGGTCCCCCGCGAACGGGTACACGTCGTGACGGTGCCTCCGCCGGGGGCCGGCGCCGCGATCCTGCTGCAGCGCATGGGCGAGGCGGTGGGGTTCGACGCTACGTCACTCAACGAGCCGGCCCGGTGGGACAACACGTCGATGGGTGCGGCCGGCACGGAAGTGTTGCGCCGGATGAACGTCCACCTGCACCGCCGGCTCAACCAACGGCAGTACCACGACGTCGTCGAGACCGTGCTGGCCCCGATCGTGGCTAGGGACCCGGCCGCGATCCGGCTGTCGGTCCCCCCATCGGACCGCGAGTGGATCGACCACGAGGCGGCCCGCATCATCGAGTCCGTACGCGAGGCCGGCCACCCCGTCGTCGGCGACCTCGAGGACCTGCGGCCGGCGTACGTCGAGGGCGGCCGAACGCCGGAGGCAGTCGGCACCGATGAGCTGCTCGATGCCGCAGTCCTCGCGCTGGCCGGCTTGACCGAGCGCTTCGCACTGGCCAAGTGGAGCCGGCGCAAGGATTTCGCCCGGATCACCGACGCCCCGGCCGCAGCACGCGCGGGGAGCGCTGTCCGCGCGGGCTGGTTCAAGGGCAAGCGCGGCGTCGTCACTCTCGCCGACCGCAACCGGATCGCCGCCGGCGGGGTGGGGGCGTTCCTGCGCGCACGCAGCGCACTGGCCCGCCGGCGCGGCCAGCGCTAGTGCCACAACTCACGGATCGGCGGACCGGAACTCACGGATGGGCGGATCAGAGCTGGCTCTGCACGCCGGCTAGCAGCTGCCGTGCCATCACGATGCGCTGCACCTGGTTGGTGCCCTCGTAGATCTGGGTGACCTTCGCGTCGCGCATCATCCGCTCCACCGGGTAGTCGCGGGTGAAGCCGTATCCGCCGAGCACCTGCACCGCGTCAACGGTCACGGCCATCGCGGTGTCGGAGGCGAACGCCTTGGCCGCCGCCCCGAAGAAGGTCAGGTCCGCCGCGTCCCGCTCGGAGCGACCCGCCGCCGCGTACGTGAGCTGGCGGGCGGCCTCGATCTTCATCCCCATGTCGGCGAGCATGAACTGCAGCCCCTGGAACTCGCTGATGGCCTTGCCGAACTGCTGGCGCTCCTGGGCGTAGGCGAGCGCGAAGTCGAGCGCACCCTGTGCGATGCCGACGGCCTGCGCCGCGATGGTCACCCTTGTGTGGTCGAGGGTCTTCATCGCGGTGGCGTAGCCGGTTCCCTCATCGCCGATCATCCGGCCAGCCGGGATGCGGACGTCGTCGAGGTAGACCTCGCGGGTCGGCGAGCCCCTGATGCCCAGCTTCTTCTCCGCAGCCCCGAAGGACACTCCGTGGTCGGCCCTCTCGACGACGAACGCCGAGATACCCCGGCGTCCCTGGTCGGGGTCGGTGACCGCCAGCACGGTGTAGTAGTCGGAGACCCCGGCGTTGGTGATCCAGCGCTTGACGCCGTTGAGGACGTAGCCGTCACCGTCAGGCACGGCCCGGGTGCGCATCGCCCCGGCGTCGCTGCCGGCCTCCGGCTCGGACAGGCAGTACGAGAACATTGCTTCCCCGCGTGCCACCGGCGGCAGGTAGCGGCTCTTGAGCTCGTGCGAGGCGGCCACCAGCAGGGGCATCGTGCCGAGCTTGTTCACCGCGGGGATGAGCGAGCTCGACGCGCACGCGCGCGCGACCTCCTCGATGACCAGGCAGGTCGCGAGCGCGTCGGCGCCGGCGCCGGCGTACTCCTCCGGGATGTGCGGCGCGTGGAAGTCCGCGGCGGCCAGGGCGTCGTAGGCGACCTTGGGGAACTCGGCTGTCTCGTCCACCTCTGCGGCGTGCGGAGCCACCTTGGCGTCGCAGACCGCGCGCACCGCCTCGCGGATCGCCTGATGCTCCTCCGACAGGGCGAACATCGGCTGGTCAGGCGTGCTCATGGGCGGCTCCTCGTTCACGGACCGGTCGTGCTCAGGCTACTTCGCAGTAGCACCGCCAGGCACCACGACTGCGCCCGGCGTGTTGCCTCAGCCGATGTCGATCAGACCGACTGGACGTGTCTGGATGCTGCGCGTCTCGCTGCCCGCCTTGCCTTTGATCCGCACCCAGCGGTATGCGGTGTTGTTCCCGGCCCTCGACTCGTGCAGACGGTGCTCCGGGTTCGCGGTGACCTCGATGTAGTACACGCCCGGCTCGAGGTCGCGCACGTTGAAGGACTGACCCTGCCGGAACTGGGCGTACGTGTCACCGGACCCGGCGTCGAGCACCTCACGGACGTAGAAGTACTGGTAGGCGTCCGCCGCCGGAGACCGGCACGCCCCAACCAGCCTGGATGCCGTGGACGGAGCCGAGCGAGAGCCGGTGGTAGGCGTAGCAGCCCGACGGGTACGGCGACAGCGTCGGCGCGCCCGGCCGCACTCGGACACCGCCCTCGTAGGAGCACAGCGAGGACTTGACCGTCGTGACGAGCGACCCCGTGGTGTCCCGGATGTCGATGCGGACGATTCCACGCAGACCTCCGAAACCGCTGACCGTGCCGTCGGGAAGCGCGACGCCACCGCTCTCCCGCAGGATCCGGGTCCGGACCGGCGTTCGGTACGACGTGCGGGTGGTGTGTGCCTCGAAGGCCTCGTCGCCGGCGACGAGATAGGCACCGATGTCCAGCTGGACCCGCTTGCCGTACTTCTCGAGCACGACGCTCGGAGCGGCTCGTCGCAGCTTCAGCGCCGGACGGCTGCTCTCGGCTACGCCGGGCATCGTGGTGGTAGCGGGTGTCGTGGCGAGGCAGTCGTGGATGAGGCTGTGGTGCTCGTGGCGGCGGCGCCGAGCGGAACGCGCGAGTGTTGCTCCTGACAACTGGACGCGCGAGCGTACCGATCGGTTGCCTGCAGGAGGTGGTCACCTGCCCCTGACCGCCGCACCCTTCGCCCGAGCGGCCTCGGCGAGTCCGGCCTGGAAGTCCTCCATCTGCCGGCGCAGGACCGCGTCGGCGGTCCCCAGAATGCGGATCGCGAGCAGCCCCGCGTTGCGCGCGTTGCCGATTCCGACCGTGGCCACCGGTACCCCCGAGGGCATCTGCACGATGGACAACAGGGAGTCCAAGCCGTCGAGATGCTTCAGGGCCACCGGGACCCCGATCACCGGCAGGGGCGTGACCGCGGCGAGCATGCCGGGCAGGTGGGCGGCTCCCCCGGCGCCGGCGATGACGACCTGCAGCCCCCGGCCAGCGGCATCGCGGCCATAGGTGAGCATCTCGTCGGGCATCCGGTGTGCGGAGACCACGTCCGCCTCGTACGTCACGCCGAACTCTTCGCACGCAGTCGCGGCTGCCTGCATGGTCGGCCAGTCGGAGTCCGACCCCATGACGATCCCGACGCGGGCTGCCGACCGTTCATTCACTGTGGTCTCCCAGGGATCCGTCGAACCAGTGCGCCGCATGTCGAGCCCGCGCGCGCACGTCGGCCAGGTCGGTGCCGTACACGGTCACGTGTCCGACCTTGCGGCCCGGCTGCACGGACTTGCCGTACAGATGGATGCGGACACCGGGGTCACGGGCCAGTACGTGGGGGTAGCCGTCGTGCAGCCGTCCGACCGTACCGCCCAGGATGTTGACCATGACCGTCCACGGCGCCCGGGCTGACGGGTCGCCCAGGGGCAGGTCGAGCACGGCACGCAGGTGGTTCTCGAACTGGCTGGTCACTGCGCCGTCGATGCTCCAGTGCCCGGTGTTGTGGGGGCGCATCGCGAGCTCGTTGACCAGCACCCGACCGTCGGGGGTCTCGAACAGCTCGACGGCGAGGACCCCGGTGACGTCGAGCTCGTCGGCGATGCGCATGGCGATCCACTGCGCGTGCACGGCCAGGTCCGGGTCGAGGCCAGGTGCAGGCGCGGTCACCTCGACGCAGGTGCCGCCCCGTTGTACCGACTCCACCACCGGGTAGGCAGCCTGCTGCCCGGACGGCGAACGCACGGCCAGGGCGGCCAGCTCGCGGACGAACTCGACCTTCTCCTCGACCAGCAGCTCGACCGTCGCGCTCGTGGCAGACAGCGCATCGGCGGCCTCGACGGCAGACCCGACCACCCAGACCCCCTTGCCGTCGTACCCGCCCCGGGTGGTCTTGACCACGACCGGGTAGCCGTCGACCGAGTCCGCGAACGCGTCGAGAGCGGCTGCGTCGGCCACCACGGCGTGCCGCGGGCAAGGGATGCCGAGCTCGACGAGTCGCGCCCGCATCACGGCCTTGTCCTGGGCATGAACCAGCGCGTCAGGTCCGGGCCGGCAGGCCACGCCTTCGGCTTCGAGTGTCCGCAGGAGCTCGGTGGGTACGTGCTCGTGGTCGAACGTGAGCACCGCACAGCCCTGCGCCGCCTCCCGCAGCGCGGACAGGTCACGGTGGTCTCCGACCAGAGGGTCGCGCACGACCCGCGCCGCGGAGACATCTCGTCCCTCGGCCAGCAGGCGCAGGCCGAGGTCGAGGCCGATGGCCGCCTGCTGCATCATCCGCGCGAGCTGGCCACCGCCGACGACCGCGATCATCGGGGTCCGGTCGGCGTCCTGCGTCACGGCGTCAGGCTATCGGCGGGCGTCCAGGTCGACCCGGCGGGCTTGCCCGTGACAACACCAGCGGTCCATGGAAGTGGACCGGGCGCGCCCGATGGTTGCGCGGTGACGGCCGCCGGCCGGACACTAGAGAGCGTGCCGGAGTGGTGGACCTCCATGTGGCCCGTGCTCGCAGGCATCGCGGGCGGGTTGGTCCTGCTCTGGGTGGCCCTACTCATCGTGCTGCGGAGAACCCGGCTGGACGAGCTGCGCTTGCGCGAGGCCCTACGGTTGCTTCCTGACGTGCTAAGCCTGCTGCGGCGGCTGGCCCACGATCGCAGTCTCCCTCGTGGTGTGCGGGTGCGGCTAGCGTTGCTGCTGGCCTACCTGGCGTTCCCGATCGACCTGGTGCCGGACTTCATCCCGGTTGTGGGCTACGTCGACGATGCCATCGTCGTGGCGCTGGTGCTGCGCTCGGTGGTCCGCGCTGCTGGCACCGACGCGCTGGAACGGCACTGGGCGGGCGCTCCCGAGAGCCTGGCCGTGGTGCGTCGCCTGGCACGGGCCTGAGCCATGGGCGCCGGGTGCGACCCGCAGTCGTCCACTGTCCACCCTGGTGCTGCGTCGGCGTCACGTTCGTCCGTGCCGGTAGCCTCGGTTCGATCCGGCGCGGTTGGCGATCTGCGCCACCTTGCCCTGGGCGAACATCGGGTGGTCGATATGACTGCTCACCTAGCGTTCGCGCCCGCAAGTTCGTCGGGGTTCAGGTCCGGGCGGTGGGTAGCACCTGCGCCAGTGGCGCGAAACCGGGCCTGACCAGCCCCGGCGACCCCGCTCCTGCACCACTGACCGCCTCGGGTCACGCGACTCAGGGCCTTGGCAGCTCCTACGCCACAGGAGTCACACCGGCAACAGCGTTGTGGAGTTCGGCCGGTGCGGGTGCGCGCTGGCCAGCAGTTCGGCACAGTGCTGATGCTCAGGTGACCAGAGTGGCTCAGGTGATCCGCCCGATACGAGGCTGACCTGGCAGCGGGTGCGCTCCCTGACGGACGCGCGTACCCCCGACGAACTAACGGAGATGCCCACTAGGCCACCGCTAGGCCTGGCCAGTCGACGGTCTCTTGGCACCTTGCTTGCTTGCGGGACTGCGGGCTGATCGCGTCCCGGGCAGAGGGCCGCGCCTCGTCGTACTCGCTCTCCCGACCTGAGCTGCTGAGCCTGATCGCCGCCGCCGAGATATTGCTCTCCGCCACCGGCGACGCAGTCATGCTTTGCCCCACCTATGGCGAACAAGCCGGCCAATGAGCAGCTTGACGATAGGTTCAGACCCAACCGAGGGCAGACGCCTGGGTCGAAGGGCGCAGCTGCTCGCCGCCACGTCGGTGTCCTACAACCTCATCAAGGCGGTCATCGCCATCACGGCGGGCACTCTCGCCGGATCGGTCGCCCTGGTCGGGTTCGGCCTCGACTCGCTAGTCGAGGTCTCCAGCGGCCTGGTCATCCTCTGGCAGTTCCGCCACCCGCTTCCGGAGTCCGCGAGCGGCAGCCGCTCCGAATCATCGCAGGCTCGTTCCTCGCCCTGGCCCCTATGTCACGGCGAGTCCGTTCGTGCCCTGGCCGGCGGCGCTGAGCCGGACGCTTCGCCGCTGGGGATCGGCCTGGCACGCGCATCATTGGCCGTGATGCCCTTCCTGTCCTGGGCGCAGCGGCGCACCGGCCGCCAGCTTGGTTCGAACGCTGTCGTGGCCGACGGCACCCAGACCATGCTGTGCACCTACCTGTCGGCGGTGCTGCTCTGCGGACTGATCCTCAACGCCACCCTGGGCTGGTCCTGGGCCGACCCGATCGCGGGGCTCGTCATCGCCGCAGTCGCGTTCAAGGAGGGTATCGGAGCGTGGCGAGGACGGGGATGCTGTGCCCCCAGCCTCGGACCTGTGGCACACGCTGGCACTCAGCGAGGCCCCAGCTGCGCGGATCGGTCAGCTCGACGCCTCATGCTCCGTAGTGGTACCAGCAGGCGGCTACTCGAATCTCGTCGTCACAGATCCGATAGACGAGTCGGTTCTCATCCGTGATCCGGCGCGACCAATATCTGAGTACGTCATGGTCTTCATCGCTCCACCGCCTCCATCACGTACAAAAACTGTACGTCAGCGACACTGTGCGGGCACGATGCCTCTCGGCGGCACGCCTCAGACGGCCCAGCGCCGGCGCACCGCGACCGGCTCGACGACGCCGAACCCGCGCAGCGGACGCGCCGTGAGCGCCCGCGTGTCGTACTCCTCGGGCGACAGCACCGCCGCCGTCACATGGTCGGTGATGACCCGGTTGCGGCGCGCGACGGTGGTCAGCCGGGAGGCGAGGTTCACTGGTGGACCGTAGACGTCACCGAGGCGGTTGAGGACCGTGCCGGTGGCCAGCCCGATCCGTACGTCGGGCAGCGTCGTGTCCGACCCGATCTGCTCCACGATGTCCACAGCGATGCCGACGGCTGCCGCCGCCGACTCCGCCACGAACAGCACCGAGTCCCCCAGCGTCTTGATCGTGCGGCCCCCGGCGGCGGCTATCACGTCGGTGCACCGTGACTCGAACGCCTCGACGAGCTCGGCGAGTGCGTCGTCGCCGATCCCGTTGCTCAGCTCTGTGAAGCCGACCAGGTCGGCGAACGCGACGGTGAGCTCGGCGGTCAGCAGGTCCTCCTCGGCGGCGCCGAGGGTCTCGACCCGCGCCACGGCGGCAGCGAGGTGCCGGCGCCACGCGTAGACCAGCAGCTCCTCGAACACCGGCGCCACCCCCTGCGCCATCGACACCGCGGACTCCAGGCGGCTCCCGGCGGTGCGCCGGGTCTCACCCTCGACGTACTCCGCCAAGGTGGAGACCTGCCAGTCCGCGAGCCGCGCCATCGTGTTGCCCAAGGCACGGGTCAGCCGGGTGGCCGTCTCCTGGTCGACCGCCCCGGTCGCGACCGCCTGCTGGACCAGGCGCAAGGCGTTCAGGTCGGCGGCGGTGAAGGCGACGGCCTCACCGGAGTCGGGGAAGCCGAGTGCCCTCCACAGCCGGCGCGCCTCCTCGAGGGTGACGCCGGCACCGTCGGCGACCTGTTGGCTGGTGAAGGCCGGGCGCTCGCGCAGCAACGCACCCTCGAGGTGTCCGCGCTCCGGCGGAGACTGCTCGGTGCCGGCCGGGTCGGGGGCGCCGATCATGTGTGCGGGGCAGGGCCCGCGAGTCCGGGTGCGCCGTCGTCATCCGATCCGTCCTGCACGTCGTGCACGAGGTCGGACAGGGTGCGGTGGACCTCTTCGACCCGCGGCACGTCGTGCAGCGTGAGCCCGGCCTGCTCGCTGGCCGCATAGATGATCAGCGTCCCGCAACCGAGGAACCGGTCGATGAGTTGCTTCTCGAAGGACACGTCGTTGATCCGGATCAACGGGATCACCCGGCCGGAGCGGGTGAAGACGCCGGTCTGCTCGATCAGGCGACGGTTCGTGACGCTGTACGTCGTGGTCAGCCACCGCAGGAACGGAGCGACGACCCAGATCAGCACGATCAGCACCGCAATCCCCAGGATGGCCCAGCCGAGGTACCGGCCGGTGTCCCCTTCCGGAGTGACGGCCCACAGGAAACCGGCCGCCAGGCAAGTCACCAGCAGGACGACCGCGGCCAGGAACAGCGCCTTGACATGGGTGCGGACGCTGAGGATCACGTGCTCACCCTCGGTGAGCAGCTTGCGCGAGACGGACATGGAGCGAATGGTGTCACGAACCGGTGCGCAGGTGTACGACCTCGCCCGCGCCGACGACCATGCGCCCGTCGGCCGACGCCACCACCAGCCGGCCGAGCTCGTCGATGCCGGTGGCCTGCCCGGTCACCTCCCCGCCGCCCGGCAGCTCCGCCCGTACCCGGATCCCGATGCTCGAGCACGCGTCGGTGTAGGCGTGGCGCAGCCAGGGTTGCGGGTCCCCGGCAGCGTCGCGCCAGGTCGCGTACGCCTCGCCGAGATGTAGCAGCAGGCCGACCAGCACCCGCTCGGGGTCGAGCTCGATGGCGTCCTCGAGGAGCAACGAGGTCGCGTGCGGCACCGGTAGCTGCTCGGCTGTCATCGAGACGTTGACCCCGATGCCGACAACAGCGGCCGGACCCGCCAACCCGTCCACCCGCTCGAGCAGGATGCCGGCCACCTTCTTTTCGCCGACCAGCACGTCGTTGGGCCACTTCAGGCGTGCCTCCACCCCGGTGACTGCCCGCAGCGCCGCCTGCACGGCGACGCCGGTGAGCAACGGCAACCACGGCCACCGGGCGGCGGGGACGGCGCCTGGGCGCAGCAGCACCGACACCGCCAGGCCGGAGCCGGACGCGGCCTCCCACCGGCGGTCCAAGCGTCCACGTCCCGCGCTCTGGTGCTCGGTCGCGACGACCAGGCCCTCAGGGGCACCGTCGCGCGCCGCAGCGGCGACATCGGCGCTCGTGCTCGGAGTCGTGGCTGGCATCAACAGCCGGGTCCACGGCGCACCCGGTCGCCTCAACTGCGCCGCGATCCGGTCCGCGTCCATGTGCGTCAGCGTCGCAGTCCCGTCCCGGTCACCGGTCGCTAGGGTGGCGCCCGTGAGCGAATCCGCAGCGGACAGCCCGGCCGAACAGTTCGAGACGCCGCCGGACTCCATCGACATCCACACGACCGCGGGCAAGCTGGCCGACCTCGAGCGCCGGCTCGACGAGGCCGTGCACGCCGGCTCCGCGCGCGCAGTGGACAGGCAGCACGCCAAGGGCAAGCTGACCGCGCGCGAGCGGGTCGAGCGACTGCTCGACGACGGCTCCTTCGTCGAGATCGACGAGCTCGCCCGCCACCGCAGCACCGCCTTCGGCCTGCAGGATCGTCGCCCGTACGGCGACGGGGTCGTCACCGGCTACGGCACCGTCGACGGCCGCATGGTCTGTGTCTTCGCCCAGGACTTCACTGTCTTCGGCGGCAGCCTCGGCGAGGTCTACGGCGAGAAGATCTGCAAGGTGATGGACCTCGCGGTCAAGACCGGGTGCCCTATGGTCGGCATCAACGAGGGCGCCGGTGCACGCATCCAGGAGGGCGTCGTCTCCCTCGGGCTGTACGGCGAGATCTTTCGCCGCAACGTGCACGCCTCCGGCGTGGTCCCGCAGATCTCGCTGATCCTGGGGGCGTGCGCCGGCGGGCACGTGTACTCCCCCGCCGTCACCGACTTCACCGTGATGGTGGACGGCACGTCGCACATGTTCATCACCGGTCCGGACGTCATCCACACCGTCACCGGTGAGGACGTCACGATGGAGGAGCTCGGGGGCGCCCGCTCGCACAACACCAAGTCCGGCAACAGCCACTACATGGCAGCTGACGAGGACGACGCCATCGACTACGTGCGAGCGCTGCTGGGGTACCTGCCCAGCAACAACCTGGACGAGCCCCCTGCCTACGACGAACCGGCTGGTGACGAGCTCAGCGACACCGACCGGGCCCTGGACACGCTGGTCCCGGACTCGCCCAACCAGCCCTACGACATCCATGCCGCGATCGGGGCGGTCGTCGACGCCGGGGAGTTCCTCGAGGTGCATGCGATGTTCGCGGCCAACATCGTCGTCGGGTTCGGCCGGGTGGAGGGCCATAGCGTCGGCGTCGTGGCCAACCAGCCCCTGCAGCTCGCCGGCACGCTGGACATCGACGCCAGCGAGAAGGCAGCCCGCTTCGTACGGACCTGCGACGCCTTCAACATCCCGGTGCTCACGTTCGTCGACGTCCCCGGCTTCCTGCCCGGCACCGACCAGGAGTGGAACGGCATCATCCGGCGGGGGGCGAAGCTCATCTACGCCTACGCCGAGGCCACCGTGCCGCTGGTGACGGTCATCACCCGCAAGGCGTACGGCGGGGCGTACGACGTGATGGGCTCCAAGCACCTCGGGGCCGACCTCAACATCGCCTGGCCGACCGCCCAGATCGCGGTGATGGGCGCCCAGGGCGCGGTCAACATCCTCTATCGCAACGACATCAAGGGCGCCACCGACCCCGAGGCCAGGCGGGCGGAGCTGATCACCGAGTACGAGGACACGCTGGCCAACCCCTACGTCGCTGCCGAACGCGGGTACATCGACGCCGTCATCGCGCCACACGAGACCCGCCTCGAGGTGGTTCGCGCCCTGCGGTTGCTGCGGACCAAGCGGGAGACGCTGCCGCCCAAGAAGCACGGGAACATCCCGCTGTGAACACCGGGCAGGGTCGGGACGGCGATCGCCTGACGGTCGTGCGGGGGCTGCCGACGGACGCCGAGCTCGCCGCCCTGATCACCGTCGTCGCCGCCCGCTCCGCAGCACGCGGTGACCCCCTCGGCGAAGACGTCCGGACGCACAGCCGGTGGGCCGACCCCGCTCGGCGCCTCCGCCCGTCGCTACGGCCGGGTCGTGGCGCATGGGGAGGCTCCACCCAGTCGCACTGACCGCACCGATCATCGACAGGGGGACTGATGAGCACGAGCACAGCGCCGAACGGGTCCACCGGTCGCCTCGCCGGGCTCCTCGTGCTCGCCGCGCTGACGGGCATCGGTGGCTTCTGGTTGCTGCGCGACGCCCTCGTCGACGACGCGTTCATCACGCTCTCGTACGCACGCAATCTCGGCCTGCACGGGGAGTGGGCACTGATCCGGGGCCATGAGGCCAACACCGCGACGTCGCCGCTGAACGTGCTGCTGCTCGGTGCCCTCGTTGCCATCGTGCGCGAGCCGATGCTCGCCCTGGGGATCCTGCACGTCACGACCTGCGTGCTGTTGGCCCTGGGTCTGCGCGGGCTCGGGCAGAGCCTGGGCCTCGGGGACCGGGTCGCCTGGATCGCCACCCCGCTGCTGCTGCTCAACCCCCTGCTGGCCTCCTCGCTGGGGCTGGAGACCCTGCTCGTGGTCACCTTGCTGGTGCACATGGCCTGGGCTGCCACGCTCGGCGATCCCGTGCGCTTCGGCCTGGTCGCAGGTGTCTGCGTCTGGCTCCGGATGGACTCCGTGGTGCTGGTAGCTGTCCTGTTCCTCCTCACGCCGGCACTGCTGCGCGAGTGGTGGAAGGCAGTCGGGCTCGCTGCCATGGTCGTCCTGCCGTGGCTCGCCTTCAGCTGGGTGGCCCTCGGCTCCGCGGTCCCCGACACCTTGGTGATCAAGCAGGCCGCACCGTTCGGGGAGTTCGCCACGGGGCTGTTCAGCCGGTGGGGCGACAGCTACCCGGACGCGGTGCTGGCGTCGTCAGTGCCGGCCCTGGTCGGGATCGTGGCCGCGCTCGGCTGGTGGTGGTGGCGCGACCGGCTGGCCGGCCGCTCGCCGGTGGTACCCGCTCTCGCAACGGCCGGTGCGGCGCACTTCGCTGCCATCTGGCTGCTCGGCGTGGCCCCCTACTTCTGGTACTACGGGCCGACGGTGGCAGCGCTGACGCTGGTCGCGGCGGTCGCCGCGGCAACGGTGCTCGGATCGGCCCTGCCGATCCGGCGCCGAGTCGGTCTGGCCGCGCTGGGTGCGGTCGGCCTGGTCATGGCCTACCCCTGGGTGCAGGACCTGCGTACGCGTGCACCGCTGGGCGCCATGCCGATTCACGGCAACTGGGCACTTCCGGCCCAGTACGAGATGATCGGTGCCGAGCTGGGCCGACAGGTCGGTGATGCCGGTGTCCGCGGGCCCGGTGAGATCGGCAGCCTCGCCTATCACTGCGAGTGCGCCATGAGCGACAAGTTCAGCGATCGCAGCCGTATCGTCGACCTCATCGACGAGCGTGCCGCGTCGTCGTGGTTGTTCAGGCTGAACTACCACTTCCTGGACCGGGAGGAGATCGAACCGATCGTGGTCGAGTACCGGTTGGGTTGGCGGAGCGGCCCGGACCCGACGTCGAGGGGGTGGGACGTCCGAGGTCGTCCGGGGAGCAGCCGACGCGACGGTCACTTCAGGTTGACCCCGACCGGCCCGGCCACGGGGAAGCTACCGTGACGAGCGAGTCGGTCCGCGACGCGGCAACCGCCCCCGACCCGCGTCGTATATCGCCGCTGCTGCGCGCCATGCGTCCCCGCCAGTGGGTGAAGAACGTGCTGGTCCTCGCCGCGCCGCTGGCTGCCGGACGTATCGGTGACGCGGACGTGCTGATGACCACGGGCCTGGCGTTCGTCGTGTTCTGCGCCGCCTCGGCCGCGGTCTATCTCGGCAACGACGTGCGCGACGCGGAGGAGGACCGGCGGCACCCGATCAAGCAGCACCGCCCGGTCGCCGCCGGCACGTTGGCGCCCGCCACGGCCCTCATCGCCTCCGGCGTGCTCGCCGTGGTCTCGACGGGGGCAGGGATCCTGGTCGCGCTGGATTTCGGCATCACGGTGGCCGTCTACCTCGCGGTCCAGGCGTCCTACACCCTCGGCCTCAAGCACCAGCCGGTCATCGATCTCGCCTGCGTGGCCTCGGGCTTCCTGCTGCGCGCTGTCGCCGGCGGCGTCGCCAGCGGCATCGCCCTGTCACCGTGGTTCCTGCTGGTGGCCTCGTTCGGGTCGCTGTTCATGGTGGCCGGCAAGCGATTCTCCGAGGTCCACACCCTCGGCGCCGCCGCGGAGACCCGCCGATCGCTGCACGGCTACTCCGAGTCCTACCTGCGCTTCGTCTGGAGCATGGCGGCCTCGGTGACCGTGCTGGCGTACAGCCTGTGGGCCTTCACCGAGGCCGGTGGCCACGGTGACCCGCCGTGGGCAGAGCTGTCGGTCGCGCCGTTCGTAGTGGGCATGTTGCGCTACGCCGTGGACATCGACCGCGGCAGTGCGGGTGCACCCGAGGACATCGTGCTCGAGGACCGGGTGCTCCAGGTGCTGGGCCTGATGTGGAGCGTCATGGTCGCGCTCGTGGTGTACGCCCGGTGACCGAGCACCCCGGCTGCGGTCCTCGTCGGTTGAGCGGATGGGGGCGTACCGCGCCGTCGACCGCGTACGTACGCGAGGTCCGCGACCCGGCCGATATCGTGGCCGCGGTGCGGGGGGCGGACCGTCGCGGTGTCCTGGCCCGTGGGCTCGGCCGCAGCTACGGTGACGCCGCGCAGAACGCGGGCGGCCTGGTCCTCGACATGACGACATTGGCCCAGGTGCACCACGTCGACGCCGCGACCGGTCTGGTCGAGGTCGACGCCGGTGTCAGCCTCGACACGCTCATGCGGGTGCTGCTGCCGTTCGGGCTGTGGGTGCCGGTGCTTCCGGGCACGCGTCAGGTTAGCGTGGGCGGGGCGGTCGCCGCCGACGTCCACGGCAAGAACCACCACGTCGCCGGCTCGTTCGGCTCGCACGTACGCAGCCTGGAGCTCGTCACGGCGGACGGGACCCTGCACCGCGTCGACCCCGAGCACCCGCTGTTCTGGGCCACGGTCGGCGGCATGGGGCTCACCGGGGTGATCGTCCGGGCCACCATCGCCTGCCGCCGGGTCGAGTCGGCGTTCCTGCTCGTCGACACCGAGCGTGCCGGTGACCTCGAGGACCTGATGGCACGCCTGTCCGCCGACGACGCCGCATACCCGTACTCGGTCTCCTGGTTCGACTCGATCGCCACCGGGCGCCGGCTCGGCCGGGCCGTCATCACCCGGGGGCGCAACGCGCTGCTCGAGGAGCTCCCGCCAGCCCTGGCCGCTCGACCGCTGGACATGGGCGCACGTCGGCGTGCCACCCTGCCGGCGGTGTTCCCGCCGGGATTGGTCAACCGGGCATCCGGGCGCATCTTTAACGAGCTGTGGTTCCGGGCTGCGCCTCGCCTGCGCCGCGGCGAGGTGCAGGACGTCACTCGCTTCTTCCACCCCCTCGACGTGGTGGGCAGCTGGAACCATGTCTACGGTCCCCGCGGCTTGTGCCAGTACCAGTTCGTGGTGCCCTTCGGCGCGGAGGACGCGTTGCGCGAGGCGGTCGGACTCATCGCGTCCTCCGGGCACGTCTCGTGCCTGAACGTGCTCAAGCGCTTCGGTCCCGGCAACGCCGGCCTGCTGTCGTTCCCCACCCCCGGCTGGACGCTGGCGGTCGACCTGCCCGTACGCCCGGGCCTCGACCGGCTCTTCGCCGCGCTCGACGCGCTGGTGCTCGAGGCCGGTGGTCGGCTGTACCTCGCCAAGGACTCCCGCGCGTCGGCCGGAACCGTGGCCCGGATGTACCCACGGCTGGAGGAGTTCCGCGCGGCGCGTGCCAGGGTGGATCCCGCCGGTGTGTTCGTCTCCGACCTCGCGCGGCGGCTTTCGCTCACCGACGCCCCGATCCTCTGACAGGAGCTCCCCGTGATCGACTCCCTCGGCGCCCCGCAGACCCTGTTCCTCCTCGGGGGCACGTCCGACATCGCCCTGGCGATCGCCCGTGCGTACGCCCGGCATGCTCCGTTGCGCGTCGTGCTGGCCGCGCGGCACACGTCCCGTCGCGACGAGGCGGTCAGGTCGCTGCAGGCGCTCGGCTGCGCCGTCGAGGCGCTCGACTTCGACGCGCGAGCGACGCAGACCCACGCCGACGTGGTGACCGCTGCGGCCAATGGCGGCGACCTCGACATCAGTGTGGTGGCGTACGGGGTGCTGGGGGATCCCGAGCAGGCATGGACCGACGTGCCCAGCGGGGTCGAGCTCGCCGAGGTCAACTACGTGGGACCGGTCGCCACCGGGATCGCCCTCGGGGCACAGATACGCGAGCAGGGGCACGGCGTCGTGGTCGCGCTGTCCAGCGTGGCCGGCGAACGCCCCCGCCGCTCCAACTTCGTCTACGGCTCCACCAAGGCCGGCTTCGACGCGTTCTACACCGGGCTCGGAGAGGCGCTGCGCGGGCTCGGCGGTCGGGTGCTCGTCGTACGTCCCGGGTTCGTGCGGTCCAAGATGACCGACGGGCTCCGCCCCGCCCCGCTCGCTGCCACCCCGGACCAGGTCGCGCAAGCTGTCGTCGACGCGGTGGCCTCGGGCGCCGAGCAGGTCTGGGTCCCCCGGACGCTGCGCGCGGTCATGTCCGGCCTTCGGCACCTGCCGAGGCCGGTGTTTCGCCGGTTGCCGATCTGATGGTGAGCGCCGAGGGGGCAGGGATGGCTGACCGGCTGCGCCTGGTGCTGGCGTCCGCGTCGAGCGGCCGGCTGGCCGCGCTGCGGGCAGCCGGGCTCGACCCGGAGGTGGTGCCCTCCGGTGTCGACGAGAGCCAGGTCGGTCGCCGTACGCCCGCTGAGCTGGCCCGGACGCTGGCCATGCTCAAGTGCCATGCCGTCGCCGGTCGGCTCGCGCTCGAGGGTCCGACGATCGTGCTCGGATGCGACTCAGTGCTCGAGATCGACGCAGCCGTGCACGGCAAGCCCGGCGACGCGGCGGCCGCGCGCCGGCGCTGGCTCTCGATGCGGGGGCGGGCCGGCGTCCTGCATTCCGGCCTGTGCGTCCAGCTGCTGGGTGCCGGCCGTACCCGTGAGGAGGTCGGCGTCGGATCGACCACCGTGCACTTCGCGAACGTGTCCGACGACGAGATCGACGCGTACGTGGCGACCGGGGAGCCGCTCGGTGTCGCTGGAGCCTTCACCCTCGACGGCCTCGGTGGCCCCTTCGTCGAGGGCATCGAGGGCGACCCGAGCAACGTCGTGGGGATCAGCCTGCCACTGCTGCGCCGGCTGCTGATCGAGCTCGGCATCGCATGGCCCTCGCTGTGGCGCCGCGCCTGACTTGGATCGACGATGCTCAGGAGTCGCCGGGCCGGCCACACGACAGGAAGACGTGGGTGTACGGGATCCGCAGCAGGTCGTGGTGCACCGCGACCCGCACCTCGGCGAACACGCGGCTGGCGAGCGCTTCGTACTTCTCCGGGGTGAGGATGCTCTGTCCCCGGTCCCGGCTGACGACGAACCTCGCCGCACGCGACATGTCCGGGGTGTACGCGGCGTCGAGGGTCACCAGCCGGCCGCCCTCGGCGAGCACACCGGACGCGACGTCGAACAGGTGCAGGGCCTCGTCCTCGTCGATGTGGTGCAGGAGGCTCTTGGCGATGACGACGTCGAACTCACCGAGCTCATCGGCATCGAGGTCTCCCACCCGGCCCACGAAGAACCGGCCGCGGTCGCCGAACTGACGCCTGGCCGAATCGATGTACGCCGGGCTCAGGTCGACACCGGTGTACGCAACGCCCGGTAGGTAGCTGAGCAGGTTGCCCGGACCGCAGCCGATGTCGAGGACCCGCAGGCCTGCCCGGGGACGCACGTAGGTGTCGACGAGCTCACGGCGGACGCGGGGGGATCCCACGATCCGCTGGAAGGTCTCGTACACGAGCGGGATCGAGAGGACGGACCGCACACCCCGCGTCGTCTGGGCCACCCTGTCCACCTTAGCCCTAGACGCGTTCATCGGTCGGGGTCGTCCTTGTCGTCCGGGGTCACGCCCGTCTACTCACTCCACCGGCAGGCCGAGCCCCCGGGCGATGAGCAGGCGCTGCACCTCGCTGGTGCCCTCGCCGATCTCGAGGATCTTCGCGTCCCGGTAGAAGCGCGCGACGGGGTACTCCTCCATGAAGCCGTATCCGCCGAACACCTGGGTGGCGATCCGCGTAGCCGTGACGGCCGACTCGCTGGCGTACAGCTTGGCGACCGACGCGGCCTGCTTGAACGCTGCGACGCGGGCCCGGTCGCTGGGCACGGCACCGGAGTCGAGCGCATCCTTCATCGCCGCCGCCTTGTACGTGAGCCCCCGCGCGGCGTCGGCCATCACGGCGAGGTCGGCGACCTGGAAGGCCACGCCCTGCTTGCGCCCGATCGGGCCGCCCATCGTCTGCCGCTGCCCCGCGTACTCCACGGCCATCTGCAGGCAGGCCTCGATGCAGCCGACTGCCAGCGCAGCGATCGCGACCCTCCCGTCGTCGAGCGTGGCGAGGAACTGAGCGAGACCGCGTCCCTGCTGACCGAGCAGGTGGTCCTCGGGCACCCGGACCCCGTCGAAGCTGAGCGGGTGGGTGTCTGAGCAGTGCCATCCGAGCTTGTCGTACGCCGGCTCGACCGTGAGCCCGGGAGTTCCTACCGGGAGGATGATCGAGGAGATCTCGGCACGGCCGTCCGCGCGGGTGCCGGTGCGCGCGGTGACGGTGACGACCGAGGTGATGTCGGTGCCGGAGTTGGTGATGAACTGCTTGGACCCGTCCACGACCCACTCGCCGTCGTCGAGCACGGCCCGGGTCCGGGTCGCCCCGGCGTCGGAGCCGGCGCCCGGTTCGGTGAGCCCGAAACCGGCCAGGGCGCGGCCGGCCACCAGGTCGGGTAGCCAGCGCGCCTGCTGCTCGTCGTCGCCGAAGGTCAGGATCGGGTTGATGCCGAGCCCGACGGCCGCCTCCAGCGTGATGCCGAGTGCCTGGTCGACCCGGCCGATCTCCTCGATCGCCACGCACAGACTGGTGAAGTCGCCACCGGCGCCGCCGTACTCCTCCGGGGCGGTCAGGCCGAACAGACCCATCTCCCCCATGGCGCGCACGACCTCGAGGGGGAGGTGGTGGTCGTGGTCCCACTGGGCGATGTGTGGGGCGATCTCGCTGCGGGCGAAGGCCCGCACGCTCGCGCGGAACTCCTCGTGCTCGCGCGACAGGCCGAAGGCGGTTCCGGTCGACAGGTCGGAGGTCGCGGACATGGGTTGGTCTCCTGCGAGATCAGATAGGCGGTGCGACAACGCTTACGTAAACGTAAGTCGCTTCGGTCTACCGTACGATGCGTTGCCCGTGGACCACAAGGAGGAGCCGGTGCATGATCCGGGCAGCGCGTCGCAGGCCCCTGAGCCCACCTGGTCGATCACCGAGCTCGCCGAGGAGTTCGACGTCACGCTGCGCACCATCCGGTTCTACGAGGACCGAAGGCTCATCACGCCTGAGCGGCGTGGGACCACGCGGATCTTCCACGCTCGTGACCGCATCCGTCTGGCGCTGGTCCTGCGTGGGAAGCGGCTCGGTTTCAGCCTCGAGCAGATCTCGCACATCATCGGGATGTACGACGCGGAACCGGGCGAGACCGGCCAGCTGCACTACCTGCTGAAGCAGATCGCCACTCGCCGGGCCGAGCTGGAGCTGCGTCGCCGCGACATCGAGGAGACGCTCGCCGAGCTGGCCGAGGTGGAGCGGCGCTGCCGCGAGGACTTGGCCGCACTCAACGGGTGACGTCCCCACAATGCCCCGTCCTAGACTCAGGCGTCGTCCGCGAGCACGAGGGAGCCAGCAGTGAGCAAGCACGAGGATCGTCGACCGCTGGTCAAGGTGCTCGTCGCCAACCGAGGCGAGATCGCCGTCCGGATCGTGCGTGCCTGCAAGGACGCCGGGATCGGTTCCGTCGTGATCTACGCCGAGCCCGACCGTGACGCGCTGTTCGTGCGGTTGGCTGACGAGGCGTACTCCCTCGACGGCGCGACGCCGGGTGACTCCTACCTCTGCATCGACAAGATCCTGGACGTGGCCCGGCGCAGCGACGCCGACAGCGTGCACCCCGGCTACGGCTTCCTCGCCGAGAATGCCGACTTTGCCCGGGCGGTGATCGACGCCGACCTGACCTGGATCGGACCTCCACCGGGGGCGATCGACTCACTCGGCGACAAGGTGAAGGCCCGCCACATCGCCGAGAAGGTCGGTGCCCCGCTGGTGCCGGGCACCGCCGACCCGGTCGCCAGTGCCGATGAGGTGGTGACCTTCGCCGAGGAGCACGGTCTGCCGATCGCGATCAAGGCGGCCTTCGGCGGTGGCGGGCGTGGGCTCAAGGTGGCCCGCGACATGGAGTCGGTCACCGAGCAGTACGAGTCGGCGGTGCGCGAGGCGGTCGGCGCGTTCGGTCGTGGCGAGTGCTTCGTCGAGCGCTACCTCGACAAGCCGCGCCATGTCGAGACCCAGTGCCTGGCCGACACCCACGGCAACGTCGTGGTCGTCTCCACCCGCGACTGCTCGCTGCAGCGGCGCCACCAGAAGCTGGTCGAGGAGGCGCCGGCGCCGTTCCTGTCCGAGGAGCAGGTCAGCACGCTGTACGAGTCGAGCAAGGCGATCATGCGCGAGGCGGGCTACGTGGGGGCGGGTACGTGTGAGTTCCTCGTCGGCCAGGACGGCGTCATCAGCTTCCTCGAGGTCAACACCCGGCTGCAGGTCGAGCACCCGGTCTCCGAGGAGGTCTCCGGCATCGACCTGGTCCGCGAGATGTTCCGCATCGCCGCCGGTGAGGAGCTCGGCTACGACGACCCCACGGTGCGCGGCCACTGCATCGAGTACCGCATCAACGCCGAGGACGGCGGCCGTGGCTTCCTGCCGGCACCCGGGACCCTGACCCGCTGGAGCGCCCCGTCCGGCCCTGGCGTGCGGATCGACGGCGGGTACGAACAGGGCGAGACGGTCCCCGGCGCGTTCGACTCGCTGGTCGCCAAGCTGATCGTGTCCGGCGCCTCGCGTGAGCAGGTGCTGGAGCGCTCTCGGCGCGCCCTGTCCGAGTTCGTCGTCGACGGCATGCCCACCGTCATCCCGTTCCACCGCGCCGTGGTCGACGACCCGGCATACATCGGTGACGGCACCTCGTTCGGCGTCTTCACGTCGTGGATAGAGACGAAGTTCGACAACCAGCTCGAGCCCTACACCGGGGGTACCGAGGCGAACGAGCCGCTCGAGCGGGAAAGCGTCGTGGTCGAGGTCGGCGGCAAGCGCCTCGAGGTGCGCCTGCCGGTCGGCCTCGGCGCCACCGGCCGCACCGAGGTCAAGAAGCCGCCGAGGCGTGGCGGCGCCACGGGCTCCGGCGCAGGTGCCGGCGGCGACACTCTCACCTCGCCGATGCAGGGCACCATCATCAAGGTGGCCGTCGGCGAGGGTGACACGGTCGCCGAGGGTGACCTGGTCGTCGTCCTCGAGGCGATGAAGATGGAACAGCCACTCAAGGCACACAAGGCAGGTACGGTCACCGAGCTCTCCGCCGAGGTGGGTGCCACGGTGACGTCGGGCGGCTCGCTGTGCAGGATCGTCGACGCGGACGGCTGAGCCGCCAGACCGGTGCCTGTGCTGACCCCGCCCCCCGACCGGCCCACAGCCGAGGTGATCGCGCGCGCACTCGAGGGTGGACGGCGTCTACGTCCAATCCTCGCTGGAGGAACAGGTGGGGTCCCGGCAGGAATCTCGGATCGAGGACGCAGTCGCGGCGACCCCCTACCCGGTCAAGGTCGCAGTGGTCCGGTCGCACGCCGGAGCGGATGCCGGTGTAGTCCTGGCCCAGCTGCACCGGGTGGCCCTGCGTGACCTGACCGTGGACCCTGCCGTCTACCTCGGGGTGGACCTCGTCGCAGGCAGCCTGACCGCCCGCCAGTTCGACATCACGACGCCGGCCGGCCAGGCGATCGCCGTGGCGTCAGATCGGGCGCCGGGCGACGTCGGGCGTCAGTTGGTCATCGCCACGACGCTGCTGGCCGACAGCCGGGCGCAGCAGGCGTACGACCGGCTGCTCGAGGTGACAGAGACCCCCGTGCGGTCAGCACCGGCACAACCACCGGCCGATCCGGCCCCCCAACCTGCGCCTAGCGGTTTCGACCTGCCGGCGGTGTTGATCACACTGGTCGTGCTGACGGCGGCCCTGGTGTCGGCCCGATGGAGTCGACAGCGTGCCGGTGAGTGACTCAGCGGTGCACGTTCCTGGGCGCTGTTGCCCGTCGGGCGGTCAGCTCGGCCTCCATCGCGTCGAGCTCCTCGGTGCCGAGCAGGCCGTTGTCCAGCAGGTAGTCGCCGAGCAGGCCGGTCTTGTCGCCGCCGGGGTGCAGGTCGACGGCGCGCAGTGCCTGGTCCAGCCAGGTCGTGAGCTGGCCCTTGCTGACCGACTCGAGGCCGAACCACGCCTCGCAGGCGCTCTCGAGCTGCTTGCGCAGGGTCTGGCCGTACGGGTTGTCACGCTTGGCCTGTCGGGTCAGCACGGCGGCGAGCGCGGCGACGCTGAGCCACTCGCGGCCGGGAGCCGGCGTCATGACGTCGCGCAGCATCCACTTCGGTCGGGTGTGCTGCGGGTCGTGGCCGGGCGCCGGTGCTGCAGCCGGGAGCGGTGTCTCCAGCGAGATGCTCACCACCGCACCGGCACTCGTGTGCACCACGATGTCCAGTGGCGCGTGCTGCAGCAGCACCCGCTCACCGCGGTGCAGGATCGCGGCGACACCGCCATCGACGCGGCTGACCCGGACGGACCCGACGCTCTGCAGGCTCAGCACCTCGATCAGGCCCATCGGCGTCACGGCCACGGTCACGGCATGGCGGGACAGGGTGCGGTCCTCGGAGGCGACCACGTCGATCTCCCGGCCGCCACCGCGACCGACCCGCAGGCCGGCACCACGCCGGAGCTCGGCGCGGCGGTCCACACCGTCGTCGCAGTGCACTGTCACCACGGCCATCCCGTGTTCACCTCCGGGCGCCGAGTGTAGTAAGCGACGCGTACCCCGTCGCGAGAACTTGTTCTCCCGGGACTGGATCATCACCCGCGCCCGGCCTGACAGTGGGACAACCTGATCGTCTCGAGTGGGTGAGCGCGGCGTACCTGCCCGTGCGGAACGGAGAGCACCATGCCCGAATCCGTCACTCTGATCGTCCTCGGCGTCATCGTCGTCGGCCTTCTGTCCAGCCTGTGGTTCCTGCAGCGTCGGTGGGCCCTCGACTCGGTCGGCCAAGCGGTCGGCGAAGCCGCCTCACGGCTGGTCCCCACGCCGGTGCGCACCCGGTCCAGCCTGCGTCGCCGGTTCGCTCGCGCGGTCACCGCCCAGCGGGTGCTGATGCCCAGCGGACAGGTGGTGGCAGCGACGCGCCTGCACCTGCGCATCGCACCCGAGGACGTGAGCCGACTGACCGTGGGCGACGACCTGGACGCGCTCGCGCTGGACGCCGCCACGATGTACCTGCGGCACGCACAGCGGGAGTCGTGGCAGGTGCTCACGGCACCGGAGGTCACCATCAGCATCGACCCGGTGCTGCGCTCCGGGTGGATCCCGCTGGCACAGGTCACTCGCGCCCGGCTCGACGACGTCGACGGCCGGGCGACCGCGGCCCTGACGGAGCCGGGCGAGCTCGAGTCGCCGTCCAGCCGGCCGGACCACACGTACTCCCCATGGCATGTTGGCACTGCCCATGGGACGCAAACCATGGGCAGTGAGGTTTACCAGGGGACCCTGGTAAACCGGGAGGAGGAACCCGGGGTGGACGCCACGGTGCTCACCCGCACCGACGCGACCGTGTTGTCGCCGGTTCCCCGGGCGGCTGCGCTGGTGCTGGCCGAGACCGACTCGGCCCGGACGTACGAGATCGCCTCGACCGGAGGCACTGTCGGTCGCATGTCCGGATGCACCGTGGTCCTGGACGACCCGGCCGTCTCGCGTGAGCACGCTCGGATCGAGCGCCGCAACGGCGGCTGGTGGCTCATCGACCTCGAATCCAGCAACGGGACGTACGTCAACGCGGAGCGCCTCGCGCGCCGGCAGGCACGCGAGCTGCACGTCGGCGACGAGGTCCGTTTCACCGGCGAGGGCTGCACGCTGCGCGTACGGATGCCGCTCACGGCGATCTGAGCGTGAGAGCGTCGTGGCCCGCAACGGGGGAGGCGGGCAGCGAGCCGCACGCTAGGTTGGGCACGCTGCCCCGGCGCCGTGGCGGTCACCCGCCTGGTTGCTGTCCACCCGGAGGCTCGCTTGTTCGCCAAGGTCCTGATCGCCAACCGCGGTGAGATCGCGATCCGTGCCTCTCGGGCCGCCTACGAGCTGGGCGTCCGCACGGTCGCGGTCTTCCCGTACGAGGACCGCGGGTCCGAGCACCGGCTCAAGGCGGACGAGGCGTACGAGATCGGTGAACGCGGCCACCCGGTGCGCGCCTACCTCGACCCACAGGGCATCGTCGCGGTCGCGGTGAGTGCAGGAGCCGACGCGGTCTACCCCGGGTACGGTTTCCTGTCGGAGAACCCTCAGCTCGCCCAGGCGTGCACGGACGCTGGGATCACGTTCATCGGTCCGAGCGTCGACGTCCTGAGGCTGACCGGCCACAAGTCACGCGCCATCGCCGCTGCCGAGGCTGCCGGCGTGCCGGTGCTACAGTCCACCGACCCCGGCACCGACGTCGACGAGCTGATCAGCGAAACCGAGGGCATGGCGTACCCGTTGTTCGTCAAGGCAGTCGCCGGCGGTGGCGGCCGTGGCATGCGTCGGGTGGACGCCGAGGACGAGCTGCGGGAGTCGCTGCAGGCAGCGATGCGCGAGGCGGACGGTGCCTTCGGGGATCCGACGGTGTTCATCGAGCAGGCCGTGGTCGAACCGCGCCACATCGAGGTGCAGGTGCTCGGCGACCGCGAGGGCAACGCCGTGCACCTCTTCGAGCGGGACTGCTCGGTGCAGCGCCGGCACCAGAAGGTCGTGGAGATCGCTCCCGCGCCACACCTCGACCCAGCGCTGCGTGAACGGCTCTGCGCCGACGCGATCCGGTTCGCGACGTCCATCGACTACACCTGCGCCGGGACGGTGGAGTTCCTCGTCGACCGCGACGGCCAGCATGTGTTCATCGAGATGAACCCACGCATCCAGGTCGAGCACACGGTGACCGAGGAGGTCACCGACGTCGACCTCGTCCAGGCACAGCTGCGCATCGCCTCCGGCGAGACACTCGCAGACCTCGGGCTCAGCCAGGACACCATCGTGCTGCGCGGCGCCGCCCTGCAGTGTCGGATCACCACGGAGGACCCGGCCAACGACTTCCGCCCCGACACCGGCCGGATCTCCACGTACCGCTCCCCCGGCGGCGCAGGGGTACGGCTCGACGGTGGGACCACGTACACCGGTGCCGAGGTCAGCGCCTACTTCGACTCGCTGCTGACCAAGCTCACCTGCCGCGGGCCGACGTTCGACTCGGCAGTGGAGCGTGCGCAACGGGCGATCGCGGAGTTCCGTATCCGTGGCGTGCACACCAACATCCCGTTCCTGCAGGCGCTGCTGGCGCACGAGGACCTCAAGGCCGGCCGCATCACGACCTCGTTCATCGATGAGAATCCTCAGCTGTTGACCCAGAACGTCTCCGCCGACCGAGGCACCCGGCTCTTGCGCTACCTCGCCGACGTGACGGTGAACCGACCACACGGTGCGGCTCCGGCCGGTGTCGACCCGGTCGACAAGCTGCCCGAGCTCGACCTGTCCAAGACTCCCGCACACGGCAGCCGCCAGCAGCTGCTGGCGCTGGGTCCGGAGGGGTTCGCGACGGCACTGCGCGAGCGCGTCGGCGTCGGTGTCACCGACACGACGTTCCGTGACGCGCACCAGTCGCTGCTCGCCACCCGGGTCCGCACCGCGGACCTGGTGGGGGCCGCCCACCACGTCGCACGCAGCACCCCGCAGCTGTGGTCGATCGAGGCGTGGGGCGGCGCGACGTACGACGTCGCCCTGCGCTTCCTCAAGGAGGACCCGTGGGAGCGCCTCGCCGAGCTGCGCGAGGCGGTGCCCAACATCTGTCTGCAGATGCTGCTGCGCGGGCGCAACACGGTCGGCTACACGCCGTACCCCACCGAGGTGACCCGCGCGTTCGTCGAGCAGGCGGCGCAGACCGGAATTGACGTCTTCCGGGTCTTCGACGCGCTCAACGACGTCGAGCAGATGCGCCCGGCGATCGAGGCAGTACGCGAGAACGGCCGGTCCGTCGCCGAGGTCGCGCTGTGCTACACCGGCGACCTGGGCGACCCGGACGAGCCGCTGTACACCCTCGACTACTACCTCGACCTGGCCGAGCGGATCGTGGACGCGGGTGCGCACGTGCTCGCGATCAAGGACATGGCCGGTCTGTTGCGCGCACCGGCCGCGCGCCGGCTCGTCACCGCCCTGCGGGAGCGGTTCGACCTGCCGCTGCACCTGCACACCCACGACACACCTGGCGGTCAGCTCGCGACGCTGACCGCGGCGATCGATGCGGGCGTGGACGCGGTCGACGCCGCCAGCGCTTCCATGGCCGGCACCACCTCGCAGCCGGCCCTGTCCGCGCTGGTAGCGGCCACCCGGGGCACCGAGCGCGAGACCGGCCTGGACCTGCAAGCAGTCTGCGACCTCGAGCCCTACTGGGAAGCGGTGCGCCGGCTGTACGCGCCCTTCGAGTCCGGGCTGCTCGCGCCCACCGGTCGGGTCTACCGCCACGAGATCCCCGGCGGTCAGCTGTCCAACCTGCGCCAGCAGGCGATCTCGCTCGGGCTCGGGGAGAAGTTCGAGCAGATCGAGGACACGTACGCGGCGGCCAACGAGATCCTCGGCAACATCGTCAAGGTCACCCCGTCGAGCAAGGTCGTGGGTGACCTAGCCCTCCACCTGGTGGCGGTGGGTGCCGACCCCACTGAGTTCGAGGCCGAACCGGGCAGGTTCGACGTGCCCGACTCCGTCATCGGGTTCCTCTCCGGTGAGCTCGGTGACCCGCCCGGGGGCTGGCCCGAGCCGTTCCGCACGAAGGCGCTGGAGGGTCGCTCGACCGCGCGTTCGGCGCCCCAGCTGGATAACGAGGATCGCGCCGGTCTCATCGACACGCCCCGGTCCACCCTCAACCGGTTGCTGTTCCCCGGTCCCACCCAGGACTTCGAGCAGGCGCGCGCCGACTTCAGCGACCTGTCCGCCCTTCCGACGCGCGCGTTCTTCTACGGCCTGGACACCGAACGCGACACCGAGGTGGTGATCGAGGAGGGCAAGACGCTGATTCTCGGTATCGAAGCCATCAGCGAGGCAGACGAGCGCGGCCTGCGCTCAGTCATGTGCACGATCAACGGGCAGCTGCGTCCGGTCACCGTGCGGGACAGGTCGGTGTCCAGTGACGTCACGGCCGCCGAGAAGGCGGATGCGGCGAACCCGCAGCACGTCGCGGTGCCCTTCGCCGGTGTCGTCACGCCGTCGGTCGCGGTCGGTGACCCGGTGCAGGCCGGTCAGGCGGTGGCCGGCATCGAGGCCATGAAGATGGAGGCGACGATCACCACCCCGGTGGCCGGCACCGTCGAACGTCTGGTGATCGAGGCCACCCGGCAGGCCGAGGGTGGCGACCTGCTGTGCGTGCTCGGCGACACCGAGGGCTGAGTCAGGGGGCGCTGTCAGTCGAACCCCACGGTGAGTTCGCCGGATTTCCTGTGCAGCGTGATCCGGCCGTGCTGGAACGTCACCCGCTCGCGCTTACGGCCCTTCACCAGGTCGTCGGTGGGGAAGCCCAGTCGGCCCGCGGCACCGCCGCGCTTGCTGTACGCGAGCAGGATGCGACCGTACAAGCCGTGTGGGCCCGTGCGCGGGGAGGACAGGATCGCGCCGCTTGCGAAGGCGGCTCTGGTGCCGCCATCCTTCACCGCGACGACGCCGGACCGCGGGAAGCCGTAGCGGGAGTCCGGTCCGTCCAGCTTCCGGTAGCGCGCCAGGATCGGTCCCCACAGCGGGTTCGCGCCCTCGGCTCGGGTCCAGAAGCTCCGCCCCTTCTCGAACAGCTGGCGGGCACCGACCGCCCCGCCGGTCCCGGTCACCGCAGCCTCGGCCGAGACAGGCGCGCCGAGCGGGGACCTGCGGCCGCCGAGCTCGCGCCAGCTGGCGATGATCGGGGTGGGACGGATCGTGAACCAGGTGGAACGCAGGCCGTACCGCCACCGCAGGTCGTCCCCGGTGACCGACACAGACCCGGCCGAGCCCTTGAGCACCGCCTGCAGGACACGTCCCTTCCAGACCCCGTTCCCGTCCCGCCGGGTGACCCGGATGCTCAGCAGCCTGCCGAGCTGCGGGTAGGCGGCCTCGAGCGAGGTGACGCTGATCGGTTGACGCCACCGGCGGTTGGGGTTGCCGCTCCAGTCGTCCCAGGGGTCCTTCTTCGCCCTGAGGTACGACCTGCCTCCGTCGACCGTCCATCCGCCGGAGCTCGCTGAGTACTGGGTGAACGCGAAGCGGCCCTTGGAGCGCAGCACGGCCCCAGCGGTGGCGGCGACTGCCTGGTTGGTTGTGCCTGTCTCGGCCGGCAGTCCGCCATAGACCTGGCAGGACGTCGTGTCGCACACCTGCCAGTAGCGATCCTTGTTGGCCCGGCGGGCGAAGGACGCGTACGTACGGGCGGCCACGGCCTGGGCGCGCAGTGCCTGTGGGTGCCAGGACGAGGGCATCTCGCGCGCGATGACGCCACGCACGTAGTCGTCCATGCTCACCACGTTGACCGTGTCCCGCACCTTCGCCCGCGGGTACGGCGACACCGACCGCAGCAAGCCCCGGTAGCGCGTGGACGAGCCGTCCGGCAGCACCAGGCGCAGCGGCCGGTCGGCGCTGAACTGTCCGTCACCGGTGAGCACCCGCCACCGTTGCCAGCCCTCGGCGTTGCGGTACTGCACGACCGTGCGGGCGCGCTTCTTGAACATCGGCGTGATCCGCCACGTCAGGATGCCGTCGCGCTTGGGCACCGTCACGGCCTTGCCGGTCGCCAGGTCACGCACACGCAGGCCGCGGGCCGGCTTGACCACCACGTCGGAGGTGGTGTCGGCCGTGACGAGGACCCGCAGGGGTCCCCGGTGGGTGCCCACGGTCGTGCCCGGGTAGTAGAACGCGAGAATCTGGCGGTGCGTCCGGCCGCCCAGGGCTGCGCCCTGGGCCCCGTGCTGTGACATCCCGCGGCCATGGCCGTAGCCGTTCCCCATCACGACCAGCGACTGGGTGACGGGTACGTAGTACGTCTGCACACCCCGACCCGACCCGGCCCGGTCCTGTGCCCCGGACGCGCCGACGGCGCCGGAAGCCAGCAGGGCCAGCGACAACCCGGCGACCAGCACCGCGCGCACAGAAGTTCTCACGAGTAGATCACGTTGATCTTGCCGCTCTCACGGTTGTGGACGATCCGGCCGTGCTCGAAGGTCACCTTGTCGCGAGGGCCGTGGCGCGTCAGCGTGACGGTGGGGGCCCCGAGTCTGCCTTCGACTCCCCCGCGCTTGCGGTACCGCAGCATGATCCGACCCCGAACCAGGTACCCGCGCTTCTTGCCGACCCGGTAGATCGAGCCGCCTTCGAAGCGGACCAGGAACACCCCGGAGACCCCGGTTCGCAACGCGTCGGTCTTCGGGTAACCGAGTGCCCCGTAGACCCCTCCGACGCGCTTGTACGCCCGGCGGGTGGCGCCCTTGAGCCAGTGCGTCCCCAGCCCGCGCTTGTTGAACATCGCACCGTTGGCGAAGTCCGTCCGCCGCCCGCCGGCTGCGAACCGCTCGCCCTCGAACACGGGTCCGGTGACGCTCGCTCCCAGCTCGTCGGCTCGCGCCTTGATCGGTGAGTCGTACTCCGACACGTACGCGGCCACCCGATCGCGCAGACGCGGCAGGAACGCGTACCCGGACTCACCGGGGCAGGCCGTCGACATGACGTCGCGGTGACCGAGAATGCGTTTCAGGCGCCGGTCGTGGATCCTGGTCTTCGTCCGGCCGCGGGCAGGCATGTAGCTGGTTCCGAGGCGCCAGCCGATCAGCCGCACCATCGCGTTCTTCAGCGGTCGGGTCAGCTTGCCGGTGTCGAAGTTGCCGAGCATCGAGATCCCTACGGTGTCGGTGTTGTAGTCACCGGCGTGGGCGCCGCGCACGGGTCGCCGCATGCCTCCTCGACGGCCCTCGAAGATCGTGCCGTAGCGGTCGACGACGAAGTTGTATCCGATGTCGCACCAGCCCTGGCTCTGCGTGTGGTACGCCAGGATCGACCGCATCAACGCCGGGCTGTCGGCGGCGGAGTAGGTGTTGGAGTTCACCGTGTGGTGCACCACCACGGCACGGGCCGCGGACCCGTACTTGGGGTCGGAGCACCGGTCGCCGAGGGCGGGGTCGGCTCCCCACTCCTGCCGGGTGACGACGTCGGGCATCGCCGGGAAGCCACTGGGCAGCCGCTCGGTGCCGGTGCGGCTCGACACGCCGGCAGCCAGCGGCGTGCGGTCCGGCTCGACCGTCTCGACCGAGAGGTCGCGCGGCGCGCGGTCGGCGCGGCTGATGACCCGCACGGCGACGCCGTCGGCCGCGCCAACCCAGATCGGGTCGGTGCCCTCGCGGGTCTGGTCGCCCGCTGCAGAGGCAGCGTCGCCCTCGACCTCCAGCGGCATCCAGCGTCCCCAGCTGCCCTGCACGCGCGCCCGTAGCGACACCGACGTGCCCGCCGCGGCGGTGCTCGGTTCCCAGGTCACGCCGACCAGTCCGTAGGTCGACGTGGGCGTGGGCTCGAGCTTGGCGACGACCGATCTCTTGCCACGGCCGAACGTGGCGTACGTGGCCGGGACGTCCAGCGAGCGGACGACGGTCGGCTCCACGACTGTCGAGCCGACTGCCGCCGGCACGGTCCAGGTGCTGGGCGTGGCCGGCGTCGGTGTCGGTGCCGCCGTGGCCGGGAGCATCGAGCCGGCCAGGGCGATGACTGTCGAGGAGACGACGGCCCCGGCTCCGGTCAGGATGCGCGGCGCACGTGTCTGACCGGTGACCCGGTGAGCTTGGCGCATGAATGACGACCCCTCAGCGTGACGCAATGAATCCCATGTGACTGTTGGTGTTGATGTGACTCCAGTGTGTGATTATGGGCACGTATTTCTGTCACTGACTACCCCGCAGCAGAAACTGCATGAATTACATGCTTGTAATGACAGATGTGTCATTCTTCGGCCTTGACCTGCGCCCTCCGGGCGCGTGCAGACATGGATTTCAGACGCGGCGGTGCAGGCGGCGAGCAGCCTCGGCGATCGACCCGGACATCGACGGGTAGACGGTGAACGCATGGGCCACCTGGTCGACCGTCAAGTTGCAGGACACAGCGAGCGCGATCGGGTGGACCAGCTCGCTCGCCTGCGGCCCCACCGCCACGCCGCCGACGACGATGCCGGTGCCCGGCCGGCAGAAGAGCTTGACGAACCCGTCGTGCACGCCTTGCATCTTGGCCCGCGCGTTCCCCGACAGGTCGAGCATCATGCCGTCGGCCTCGATCGTTCCGTCATCGACCGCCCGCTGGGTACATCCCACCGTTGCGATCTCGGGTGCGGTGAAGACGTTGGAGGAGACGTGGCCCAGGTCCAGCGGAGCAACGGCGTCACCGAGCGCGTGCGCCATCGCGATGCGTCCCTGCATGGCAGCAACCGAGGCGAGCATGAGCACGCCGGTGCAGTCCCCCGCCGCGTACACGCCCCGCACCGAGGTCCGCGAGACACCGTCGACCTTGACGAAGCCGCCGTCGTCGAGCTGCACCCCCGCCTCTTCCAGGCCGAGGCCCGACGTGTTCGGGATCGACCCGAGCGCCAGCAAGCAGTGTGAACCCGTGAGGGTCTGGCCGTCGGTGAGCGTCACCCGTACGCCGGGTCCGTCGGGTCCGTGGGTGCGCTCAACGCTGCTCATCCGGCTGCGCGAAACGACAGTCATCCCGCGTCGGGTGAACACGTCCTGCAGCACCCGCGCGGCATCAGCGTCCTCTCCGGGCAGCACCTGGTCGCGGCTGGACACCAGCACGACCTCGCTGCCCAGCGCGAGGTACGCACCGGCGAACTCCGCGCCGGTGACACCGGACCCCACCACGATCAGCCGACTCGGCAGCTCGTCGAGGTCGTAGATCTGCTCCCAGGTCAGGATGCGCTCACCATCCGGCTGCGCGGCGTCGAGCGAGCGGGGATACGCCCCGGTGGAGAGCAGGACCGTGTCGGCGTCGAGCCGCTCGGTGCTCCCGTCGGCAGCGGTGACGACGACGGTCCCCGGACCCTCGAGGCGTCCGCTGCCGGTGACGGTGTGCACCCCGTCGCGGTCGAGGCGACGCGCGATGTCCTCAGACTGCGCCAGGGCGAGGCTCTTGACCCGCCGGTTGACCACCCGCAGCTCGGCCTGGACCGTGTGCTCGTCGCGACCCGAGGGGCCCAGGGAGACACCGAGCTCGCCGGCGCCGAGGACCTCGGTCATCAGGTCGGAGGTGGCGATCAGGGTCTTGCTGGGCACGCAGTCGGTGAGCACCGCCGAACCACCGAGACCGTCGCGGTCGACCACCGTGACGCGCGCTCCGAGCTGCGCGGCCACGAGCGCCGACTCGTACCCGCCGGGACCGCCACCGATGATCACCACGTGTTCCACGGGGTCCATCCTGCCGGACCGGTGCATCCACGGCTGCGTCGCATCCGGCACCATCGGGCAGTGACCTCCACCGCGCCGGGACCACTGCGGCACCACCGTCAGGGCGTGCTGATGGTGCTCGGCGGGATCGTCAGCGTGCAGATCGGTTCATCGTTCGCCAAGGGCTTGTTCGCACAGGCTGGGCCGGGCGGCGTGGTGTTCCTGCGGCTGGTGCTGGCCGCCGTCCTGCTCCTCCTGGTGGCGCGCCCGGCACTACGCCTGCTGCGCGGCGTCGGTGGCCGGCAGGCGATCACCTTCGGGGTGTGCCTGGGCGGGATGAACTGGTCGTTCTACGAGGCGCTGGCCAGGATCCCGCTCGGGGTCGCCGTGACCATCGAGTTCGTCGGCCCGCTGGGCGTGGCAGTGGCGACGTCACGGCGACGCGGCGATGTCGCGCTTGCCGGCCTGGCTGCGGCGGGCATCATCCTGCTGACCCGCTCGGGCAGCGTCGACCTGGACCCCGTCGGCATCGTGCTGGCACTGGTCGCCGGCGGCTTCTGGGCCGCGTACATCCTGCTCAGTGCACGGGTCGGCGCCAGCCTGCCCGGCAGCGCCGGCCTCGCCATCGCCCTGCTGGCGGGGTCGCTGGTCACCGCCCCGGTCGGTGTCACGTCGCTGTGGGGCTCGCTCACCTGGGGACTGCTGCTCGCCGGAGCAGGCGTGGCGCTGCTGTCGTCGGCGATCCCGTACTCGCTGGAGCTCGAGGCGCTGCGGCGCATCCCGACCTCGCTGTTCGGGGTGCTGATGAGCCTGGAGCCGGCGATGGCTGCACTGGCGGGATGGGTGGTGCTCGACGAGCGGCTCGGTGCCCGGCAGTGGCTGGCGATCTCACTGGTGGTGGTGGCATCGGCGATGGCCGCGCTGCGGGCGCCGCAGGCTGCTGCACCGCACCTCGACTAGCGGTCAGGGCGGACCGCGTCGCGCCGCTAGGCTGCTGCACCGTGACCGACCCCACAGCGGCAGCCCCGACTCGTACCCACCCGTTGCGCCTCGCCGAGGATGCTGCGACAGCGCTCGCGGAGCGGACCGGCGTCGCCCGGCACGTCGTCGCCCTGGTCATGGGGTCCGGCTGGCTTCCTGCCGCTGAGGCGCTGGGCGACCCGGACCACGAGTTCCCCGCTGCCGACCTCCCTGGCTTCAATGCACCGGCAGTCGTGGGGCACGGCGGTACCATTCGTTCGATCATGGTGGGTGGCAAGCGCGCACTGGTGTTCCTCGGCCGTACCCACTTCTACGAGGGCAGGGACGTTCAGACTGTCGTGCACGGCGTCCGCACCGCTGCGGCCGCCGGCTGCTCCACCGTCGTGCTGACCAACGGCTGTGGCAGCCTGGACGAGACGAGGCAGCCCGGCACGCCGGTGCTCATCCGTGACCACATCAACCTGACGGCGACCTCTCCCATCGAGGGCGCGAACTTCGTCGACCTCACCGATCTGTACTCGCCGCGGCTGAGAGCCTCGTGCCAGGAGGTCGAGCCCGGACTGTCCGAGGGCGTGTACGTCCAGTTCCCGGGGCCGCACTACGAGACGCCGGCCGAGATCGCCATGGTCCGCGCCATCGGCGGCAGCCTGGTCGGCATGTCCACGGTGCTCGAGGCGATCGCCGCCCGCGAGGCCGGCCTCGAGGTGCTCGGCATCTCCCTGGTCACGAACCTGGCGGCCGGCATCAGCGGTGTGCCCCTCGACCACGCGGAGGTGCTGCAGACCGGTCAGGACGCCGCCACGCACATGGGGGCCCTGCTGTCCGCCGTGCTGCCGAGGATGTGAGCCGATGCGCGTCCTGGTCACCGGCTCGGCCGGCAGCATCGGCACGACGGTCACGGCAGGCCTGCAGGAGGCCGGGCACGACGTACGCGGGTTCGACCTCCTGGCCCATGACGACAGCAGCTGTTCGCTCGGCGTCCTGGTCGGGGACTGCACCGACCCCGACGTCGTCGCCCGGGCGGTCGACGGCACGGATGCGGTGGTCCACCTCGCAGGGCGACCGAACGAGGGGCCACTCGCCGAGGAGCTGACCTCTCACGTCCTCACCACCGCGACGCTGCTGGACGCGATGGTGGCGGCCGGCGTCGGACGCTTCGTGTACGCAAGCAGCAACCACGCGGTCGGGATGACCGAGCGGGCCGACCTCCTGAGGACTGACGTCTGCGGCAGGCCCGACACGTTCTACGGGGTGGCCAAGGTGGCCGCCGAAGGACTGTTGAGCCTGTACGCCGACCGGCACCCGATCACCGCGGTGTCGATGCGGATCGGCAGCTTCCTCGACCGGCCGACGTCGCGGCGCAACCTGGCCACCTGGCTGTCCCCCGGCGACTGCGTACGCATGGTCGAGGCCGCGACGGGCTCGAAGACGGTCACCGGCCACACCGTCGTCTACGGGATCTCCGCCAACACCGGTGCCTGGTGGGACCTCGAGCCCGGCCGGGCCATCGGCTACCACCCGGTCGACGACGCCGCGGCCTACGCCGACGAGATTTCCGCAGGTCCCGACGACGAGGCCGAGGCCGCTCGGGTCGGCGGACCGTTGGCCGGTCCGGCGTTCACCCGTCCCTCGCGCTGAGCCGGCGCGGATAGGGTGCCCGGCATGCCGACGCACACCGCCGACCTGATCGAAGCGGCCCGTGCCTGGGCGCGGGCCGACCCCGACCCGGAGACCGCCGCCGAGCTGACCGCACTGCTCGACGCTGCCGCCGGCGCACCGGACGGTCCTGCCGCCGGTGAGCTCGCCGACCGGTTCGCCGGCCGGCTCGCCTTCGGCACCGCGGGGCTGCGCGGCGAGCTCGGCGCCGGACCGAACCGGATGAACCGTGTCGTGGTGACCCAGGCAGCGGCCGGCCTGGTGGCGTACCTGCGCGACCATCCGGTCGACGATCAGCTAGGGGTCGTCATCGGTTTCGACGCACGGCACAACTCCGAGGTGTTCGCACGCGACACAGCCGAGGTGGTCGCGGGGGCGGGAATCCCGGCGTACGTGCTCCCGCGTCCGCTGCCCACCCCGGTGCTGGCGTACTCGATCCGGCACCTCGGTTGCGCAGCCGGGGTGATGGTGACCGCCTCGCACAACCCACCGCGCGACAACGGCTACAAGGTCTACCTCGGTGACGGCAGCCAGATCGTGCCGCCCGTCGATGCCACGATCGCCGCCGAGATCGATGCTGTCGCCGCGCGCCGGCTGTCGGAGATCCCCCGCGCGCGTGCGTACGACGCCCTCGGCGACGAAGTGCTCGGCTGCTACGTCGAAGCGGTCGCGGCGCTTGCGGACCCACACGGCCAGCGCGACCTGGTCATCGCGCACACCTCGCTGCACGGGGTCGGGGCCGAGGTCGTCCGTCTGGTGCTTGAGCGCACCGGCTTCGGTCCGGCGCACGAGGCGGACAACCAGGCCGAACCCGACCCTGACTTTCCGACTGTCGCGTTCCCCAACCCCGAGGAACCCGGTGCCGTTGACGAGGTACTGGCCACGGCCCGGCAGGTCGGTGCCGACCTTGTGGTCGCCCACGACCCGGACGCCGACCGCTGCGCGGTGGCGGTACCCGGCCCACAGGGATGGCAGCTGCTGCACGGAGACCAAGTCGGGGCATTGTTGGCCGACCACCTGCTGCGGCACGGCGTCCAGGGCACCTACGCGACGACGATCGTGTCCTCGACGCTGCTGCGCAAGCTCGCTGCAGCACACCACCAGCCGTATGCCGAGGTGCTGACCGGGTTCAAGTGGATCGGACGCGTGCCGGGACTTGCGTACGGCTACGAGGAGGCACTGGGGTACGCCGTGGCTCCGCACATCGCCGCGGACAAGGACGGCCTCTCGGCCATGGTCCGGGTGTGTGAGCTCGCCGCCGATCTCAAGGCCACGGGCAGCACGCTGCTCGACCGGCTGGAGGAGCTGGCCGTCGAGCACGGCCTGCACGCGACCGACCAGCTGTCCGTCCGCGTCACCGACCTTTCTCTCATCGCCGCGGCGATGGCCCGGTTCCGGTCGGCGCCGCCCCGGTCACTGGGCGGCCTCGCCGTGGTGGGTGTGGACGACCTCGCGGCGGGGTCGGCGGAGCTGCCGCCCACGGACGGCCTGCGGTTCCGGCTCGCGGAGGGCACCCGGGTCGTCGTGCGCCCGTCGGGCACCGAGCCCAAGCTCAAGTGCTACCTCGAGGTGGTGGTGCCGGTCGACACCGGCGTCCTCGACTCCGCCGGGCAGGCGCACGCGGTCGCTGCGGCACGCATCAGCGCGGCCGGTCGCCTGGACGCGATCCGCGGTGACCTGGCCGCGATGATCGACGCCGGTTGACGCTGGCCGTACGCTCCGCTCTCGTGCACGCACTGTGGGTGACAACCGAGGGAACTCCCCGCGGCATGTTGTCACTGCCCATGGGATGCAACCCGTGGTCAGTGCGGGTTACCAGGGGACCCTGGTAAACCGCAGGCGGGTCACAAGGCGAGCAGGGTCAACACGGTGGTCAGCGCGGCCAGCACACCGAACAGGCCCATCTCGGCCCACCTCCAGGTACGCACGACAGGATGCTGCTCGGGACCGCCTGGTCGGCTGCCGCCACCCCCACGCGACTGCGCCACGTTCATCAGCTTGGCGGCCACGAAGTCGGTGTAGTCGACTCCTTGCAGCGCCCGCCCGTCACCCTCGGCGAGGACCGGCCGGTTCTGGTTCCTGGCCGCGTGACTGCGCTGCTGGCGCAGAGTCCGTCCGAACGCGAGCGCACGGATCACGTCGTCGCCGACGTCGATCTCCATCACCTGCCGCACCTCGACCCGCTCGACCGACGCCCACGGCACCCACACGTCGGTCAAGGCGTTGCGGACCAGCAGGTGCTCGGCGTACAGGCGCAGGCTCGGGCGGATGTTCACCGACACGATGACGGCGGCGAACAGCAGGAAGCCGGCGACGAACGCCAGGTGTCCGACGCTGCGCCCGTCGCTGAGCACGAGACCGACGAACGCGGCCACCACCACGATGCCGAACCAGCCGAAACCGGCGCTCGGCGGGCCGAAGCTTTCCTCCGGGCGGCCGCGCGCTCTGGTGCCCGTGGGCGACCCCGATGCAACATCCATGGCCCTATTGTTCCTCGTTTCGTCGCCTCGTTTCGACCCGGAGGTGCCCGACTAACTAGACTGCGCAGGTGAGCACGACCTTTCAGGCCGACGACGTCACCGCCTCGGAAGCCTCGCTGCGCCGATTTCTCGCCGGCCTGCCCGGCGTCGACCAGGTGGGTGTCGAGGCCCGGGCGGCCACCCTGTCGACCCGGTCCATCAAGACCACGGCCAAGGCGTACGCCCTCGACCTCGCGATCCGCATGGTCGACCTGACAACCCTGGAGGGCCAGGACACTGCCGGCAAGGTGCGTGCGCTGGCGAGCAAGGCGATACGTCCGGACCCGGCGGACCCGACCTGTCCGTCGGCTGCCACTGTCTGCGTCTACCCGGACATGGTCGACACTGCTGTCCGGACGCTGCGAGGCTCCGGGGTGGGTGTCGCCAGCGTCGCGACCGCGTTCCCCTCCGGCCGCGCGGCGCTCGACATCAAGCTCGCTGACACCGCCGACGCGGTCGAGGCGGGCGCCTCCGAGATCGACATGGTCATCGACCGGGGGGCCTTCCTGACCGGCCGCTACCAGGCGGTCCATGACGAGATCGTGGCGATCAAGAACGCTTGCGCTCGCCCGGACGGCACGCACGCGCATCTCAAGGTCATCCTGGAGACCGGGGAGCTGCAGACGTACGACAACGTCCGCAGGGCCTCCTGGCTGGCGATGGTGGCCGGGGCCGACTTCATCAAGACCTCCACCGGCAAGGTGCAGCCGGCGGCGACGCTGCCGGTGACACTGGTGATGCTCGAGGCAGTCCGTGACTTCCGCGAGCAGACCGGGACGATGATCGGGGTCAAGCCGGCCGGCGGCATCCGGACCGCGAAGGACGCCATCAGGTACCTCGTGATGGTCAACGAGGTGGCCGGCCCCGACTGGCTGGACCCGCAGTGGTTCCGCTTCGGCGCCTCGACGCTGCTCAACGACCTGCTGATGCAGCGCAGCAGAATGCGTACCCGCGTCTACGCAGGTCCCGACTACTTCACGCTCGACTGAGGCCCGCCATGAATCAGGCAGACATGAGTGACAGGAACCCGTTCGAGTACGCACCGGCCCCCGAGTCACGGGCCATCGTCGACATCAAGAGCAGCTACGGCCTGTTCATCAACGGGGAGTGGGTGGAGGCCGGGCAGAGCTTCAAGACCGTCTCACCGTCCACCGAGGAGGTGCTCGCGGAGGTCTCCGACGCCGGGGAGGCCGAGGTGGGCGCGGCCGTCAAGGCGGCCCGGCGCGCCTACGTGCGGACCTGGTCGAAGCTCGCCGGCCGCGACCGTGCCAAGTACCTCTACCGGATCGCCCGCATCGTCGCCGAGCGCAGCCGGGAGTTCGCGGTGCTGGAGTCGCTCGACAACGGCAAGCCGATCCGGGAGTCGCGCGACGTGTACCTGCCGCTGGTCAGTGCCTGGTTCTTCTACTACGCCGGCTGGGCCGACAAGTTGGAGTACGCCCGGGCCGACCCGCGGGCGCTGGGCGTCGCCGCGCAGATCATCCCCTGGAACTTCCCGCTGCTGATGCTGGCCTGGAAGATCGCCCCCGCGCTCGCGGCCGGCAACACCGTCGTACTCAAGCCGGCCGAGACGACACCGCTGACCGCTCTGCTGTTCGCCGAGGTCTGCCAGCAGGCCGACCTGCCGCCCGGTGTCGTCAACATCATCACCGGCGCCGGGCAGACTGGGCGCGCCCTGGTCGAGCACCCCGACGTCGACAAGATCGCCTTCACCGGCTCGACCGACGTGGGCCGCTCGATCGCCAAGGCCGTGGCCGGCACCGACAAGCGGGTGACCCTCGAGCTCGGCGGCAAGGCCGCCAACATCGTCTTCGACGACGCACCGGTCGATCAGGCGGTCGAGGGCATCGTCAACGGCATCTTCTTCAACCAGGGGCACGTCTGCTGTGCGGGCTCGCGGCTGCTGGTACAGGAGAACGTCGCCGAAGAAGTCCTCGCCCGGCTCAAGCGGCGGATGGGAACGTTGCGCGTCGGTGACCCGCTGGACAAGAACACCGACATCGGCGCCATCAACTCCGCCGAACAGCTCGACCGCATCACCGAGCTGGCCGCCGTCGGTGACGCCGAGGGCGCGCAGCGGTGGTCGCCGCCCTGCGAGTTGCCGGACCGAGGCTTCTGGTTCGCCCCCACCCTGTTCACCGGCGTCACCCAGGCTCACCGCATCGCCCGTGAAGAGATCTTCGGCCCCGTGCTGTCCGTCCTGACTTTCCGCACTCCCACCGAGGCGGTCGAGAAGGCCAACAACACGCCGTACGGCCTGTCTGCCGGCGTGTGGACCGACAAGGGCTCACGGATCCTGTGGGTGGCCGACCAACTGCGCGCCGGCGTGGTCTGGGCCAACACGTTCAACAAGTTCGACCCCGGAAGTCCGTTCGGCGGCTACAAGGAGTCGGGGTACGGCCGCGAGGGCGGCAAGCACGGTCTGGAGGCGTACCTGCGATGACCGACCGAGTGGACGTGCGCAAGACGTACAAGCTGTTCGTCGGCGGTGCCTTCCCGCGCAGCGAGTCCGGTCGTACCTACCAGGCGCTGGACTCCAAGGGCTGCTTCGTCGCCAACATGGCGCGGGCCTCTCGCAAGGACGCCCGCGACGCCGTCGTCGCGGCCCGCAAGGCGTTCGCCGGCTGGTCCGCACGCACCCCCTACAACCGTGGGCAGATTCTCTACCGGGTCGCGGAGATGATCGAGGGCCGCCGCGAACAGTTCGTCAGCGAGGTGGCCGCCGGTGAAGGGCTGTCCCGCTCGCGCGCGACCACTGCGGTCGACGTGGCCATCGACAGGTGGGTCTGGTACGCCGGGTGGGCCGACAAGCTCGCGCAGGTCACCGGGTCGGCGAACGCGGTATCCGGGCCGTACTTCAACTTCTCGCTGCCTGAGCCGACCGGTGTCGTGGCCGTGCTGGCTCCCCAACGGTCCTCGCTGCTCGGTCTGGTCAGCGTGCTGGCGCCGGCGATCGTCTCCGGCAACACAGTGGTCGCGGTGTCCTCGCACGCCCGCCCGGTGCCGTCGGTGACGCTGTCGGAGGTGCTGGCGACCTCCGACCTGCCGGCTGGCGTGGTGAACGTGCTGACCGGCGATGCGGCCGAGGTGGGGCCGTGGCTCGCCTCCCACCAGGACGTCAACGCGATCGATCTGGTCGGGGCCGACGAGCCGGAGCTGGCACTCGCCCTGGAGGTCGCGGCGGCCGGCAACCTCAAGCGGGTTCTGCGCCACACTGGCAACGTCGACTGGATGCGCGACCCGGGAATCTCACGGATGACGGCATACTTGGAGACCAAGAGCGTCTGGCATCCGATCGGCATCTGAGGCAGCAGCCGTCCGCCGGGTGGCCGCACTCGGCCGTGCCGGTCGGCGCGTAGCAGCCCTGCCTCTCCACGCCTTGCCCCCCTCGCGCACCTCGACCGCGGCGATGGCCAGTCCGGCGATGGGGTCGGCCCCGACCAGCCAAGCGTGGCATTGAGCAGCAGACCCACCAGCAGCATCGCCGACAGGTGGGCGTGCAACTAACTCAGCGGGCGAGCCTCGGGAAACGTCCGTTCAACTCATAACTATCTCTCGTCAATTCGCAGGACGTTCGATAATCCGCTTGCTTCTCGTCAGTATCAGATCAGACATAGGCAAAACGGTGCTGACCAATCCAGCATCTCCTGCTCGTCCTTCTTGCCGCCGATCCTGGCCTCTCCGCTCAAGCCGGCGTCATGCATGTCGCGTCACGATCTGCCGATCTGCCGATCTGCCTCGAAGCGCACACTGCTGCTGATCAGGCATGATGCTCCGGGTGCCCTCGTCCCCATGCACCGCTCGCGTCGTCGTGCTGGCCGGTCCGTCCGGCTCGGGCAAGACCCGGCTGGCCGCGCGGCTGCGTCTGCCCGTGCTGGCCCTCGACGACTTCTACCCCGACGGCAGCGACCCGCTGCTGCCCCTTCTGCAAGCAGGTGCGACGGGCAGCCTCATCGACTGGGACCACCCAGATTCCTGGGACGCCGACCGGGCTCTCGCCGCGCTCCGGACGCAGGGCCTCACCGGTCGCGTCGACGTGCCCGTATACGACATCTCCCGGGACGGGTGCGTGGGCCACCGCGAGTTCACCCTCGGAGCATCGTCGTACCTGGTCGCCGAGGGGATCTTCGCCGCGGAGATCGTCCCCGCCCTGCGCCACCGGGGGCCTGCTGGCTGCTGCTGTGTGCGTCCGCCATCGCAGGATCGTGGCGTTCGTCCTGC
>Ga0136624_1000013_pt1 | contig 48386 bp, 45 predicted proteins | sample AntDrymUQ4692206_2_FD_104802 | JGI IMG/M metagenome (GOLD analysis project Ga0136624, IMG submission 104802) | Polar desert sand microbial communities from Dry Valleys, Antarctica - metaG UQ469 (22.06) | ecosystem: Environmental > Terrestrial > Soil > Desert | place: Antarctica: Dry Valley... | reverse complement strand
TCGAGATCATCTTCCTGTACCCGTTCGCCGTGGCCTTCGACGCGCTCGGCTGGTTCGGACTCATCGAGATGGGCTTGTTCATCCTCACGCTCGTGGCCGCCTTCGCCTACGTGTGGCGCCGAGGCGGCCTCGAGTGGGACTGACCCGAATGAGATTGACGGAGAGGAGCGACTGACATGGGTATCGAGGAGAAGCTTCCCAGCGGGATCCTGCTGAGCTCCGTCGAAGGGGTGGCCGGCTACTTCCGCAAGGCGTCCATGTGGCCGGCGACGTTCGGCCTGGCCTGCTGCGCGATCGAGATGATGACCAGCGGCGGCCCGCGCTACGACACCGGCCGGTTCGGCATGGAGGTCTTCCGGGCCTCGCCGCGACAGGCCGACCTGATGATCGTCGCCGGTCGGGTGAGCAACAAGATGGCGCCGGTGCTGCGCCAGATCTACGACCAGATGGCCAACCCGAAGTGGGTGCTCGCGATGGGGGTGTGCGCCAGCTCGGGTGGCATGTTCAACAACTACGCGATCCTGCAGGGTGTCGACCACGTCGTGCCCGTGGACATGTACCTGCCCGGCTGCCCGCCGCGGCCGGAGATGCTGATCGACGCGATCCTCAAGCTGCACACCCGGGTCCAGACCGCCAAGCTCGGCTCCCACCGGGTGGCCGAGATCGAGGAGCAGGAGCAGGCGGCGATGGCGGCCACACCGACGTCGCAGATGAAGGGCCTGCTGCGATGACAGGGCAGGGCGGCGAAGGCGGAGGCAGCGAGCAGCGAGTCGGCGAACCGGAGCACGACCCGCAGCATGGCACGACCCCGCACGCCGACGACCAGCCCAGCACCGCGCACCAGAGGCTGCCGGAGAATCAGCTGCCGGTCGGCCCCGATGCGACCGAGGTCGAGGTCGTCGAGGTGCGGCACGGCATGTTCGGTGCCCGCGGCTCGGGAGACACCTCCGGGTACGGCGGTCTGCGCCGCCCTGTGGTGCTGGCCGCGGGCAGCAAGCGTCCGTACGGCGGCTGGTTCGACACGGTCGCCGACCGGCTCGCCGAGCTCGTCGGTCCGGACGACCGTCACCAGAACGGCGCGATCGAGAAGGTCGTCGTCGACCGCGGTGAGGTCACGTTCTTCGTGCGCCGCGAGGATCTCCCGCGGGTGGTCACCCAGTTGCGTGACGACGCCGCCCTGCGCTTCGAGCTGCTGTCCGGGGTGTCCGGCGTGCACTACCCGGAGGAGACCGGCCGTGAGCTGCACGCGGTCTACCACCTGCTCTCGATGACCCACAACCGCCGGATCCGCGTCGAGGTCGCCGCGCCGGACTCCGACCCGCACATCCCCTCGATCGTCGAGACCTACCCGACCGCGGACTGGCACGAACGCGAGACGTACGACTTCTTCGGCCTGGTCTTCGACGGTCACCCCGCGCTGACCCGCATCCTGATGCCCGACGACTGGCCCGGCCACCCGCAGCGCAAGGACTACCCGCTCGGCGGCGTGCCCGTCGAGTACAAGGGCGCGACGATTCCACCGCCGGACCAGCGGAGGTCCTACAGCTGATGAGCAGCCAGACAGGCGACCCCTATGCCGCCACCACGCGCACCACCGACGGCACCGTCTTCAACGTCAGCGGCCAGGACTGGGACTCCGTCGTCGCCGGAGCGGCCGAGGCCGAGGACGAGCGCATCGTCGTCAACATGGGACCCCAGCACCCCTCGACGCACGGCGTGCTGCGCCTGATCCTCGAGCTCGAGGGCGAGATGGTGACCGAGGCGCGTTGCGGCATCGGCTACCTGCACACGGGCATCGAGAAGAACATGGAGTTCCGCAACTGGACCCAGGGCGTCACGTTCTGCACCCGGATGGACTACCTCAGCCCGTTCTACTACGAGGGCTCGTACGTCATGGGGGTGGAGCGGCTGCTGGGGATCGAGGACGAGATCCCGGAGAAGGCGCTGGTCATGCGGGTGCTCCTGATGGAGCTGAACCGCATCTCCTCACACCTGGTGGCGATTGCCACCGGCGGCATGGAGATCGGTGCGCTCACCGTCATGACGATCGGCTTCCGCGAACGCGAGCTGGTCCTGGACCTGTTCGAGCTGATCACCGGGCTGCGCATGAACCACGCGTTCATCCGGCCCGGTGGCGTGGCCCAGGACATGCCTCCCGGTGGGCTGGAGGCGATCGGCGACTTCGTCACGCTGATGGGCAAGCGGCTGCCGGAGTACGCCGCGTTGTGCAATGCCGCCCCGATCTTTCGCGGACGGCTGGTCGACGTCGGGTACCTCGACCTCGCCGGCTGCCTGGCGCTCGGCATCACCGGGCCGGTGCTGCGTTCCACCGGCTACCCGTGGGACCTGCGCAAGACCCAGCCGTACTGGGGTTACGACACCTACGAGTTCGACGTCCCCACCTGGGACACCTGTGACGCCTACGGTCGGTTCCGCATCAGGCTGGCCGAGATGTGGGAGTCGCTGCGCATCGTCGAGCAGTGCGCCCAGCGGCTGGCCGGTCTGGAGGGTGCCCCGGTCATGGTCGGCGACAAGAAGATCGCCTGGCCGGCTCAGCTCGCGATCGGCCCCGACGGCATGGGGAACTCCCTGGATCACATTCGCCACATCATGGGCGAGTCGATGGAGGCACTGATCCATCACTTCAAGCTGGTCACCGAGGGCTTCCGGGTGCCGGGCGGGCAGGCCTACGCCGCGGTGGAGTCACCGCGGGGCGAGCTGGCCTGCCACGTCGTTTCCGACGGCGGCACCCGACCGTTCCGGGCGCACTTCCGCGACCCGTCGTTCGTCAACCTGCAGGGCACCTCGGTGATGAGCGAGGGCGGTCAGGTCGCCGACGTCGTCGTCGCGGTGGCCAGCATCGACCCGGTCATGGGAGGTGTGGACCGATGACCCCCACCGAGAAGGACGTCACCGGCGACGAGGCGCTCTACGGCAAGATCTCCGCGAGCGACAACGACGGGGGCGACGCGACGTCGCTGTCCTCGACAAGCGCACGGACCGGCAGCCTTCCGCTGCCCGAGACCACGATGGCCGAGCTGCGGGTGATCGCGGCGCGTTACCCGCAGCCGCGCTCGGCGCTGTTGCCGATGCTGCACCTCGTGCAGGCCTCGCAGGGCTGTGTCACCCCGTCCGGGATCGAGGCCTGCGCGCAGATCCTGGGCACCAGCGCTGCCGAGGTGGCCGGTGTAGCGACCTTCTACACGATGTACAAGCGTCGCCCGATCGGTGACTACCACGTCGGGGTCTGCACGAACACGCTGTGCGCGGTCATGGGCGGGGACCTGATCTTCGAGCGGCTCAAGGAGCATCTCGACGTCGGCACCGACGAGACGACGGACGACGGCGTCGTGACGCTGGAGCACATCGAGTGCAACGCGGCCTGTGACTACGCGCCGGTGATGATGGTCAACTGGGAGTTCTTCGACCAGCAGACGCCGGAATCCGCGACCCGCCTGGTCGACGAGCTGCGCTCCGGGCAGGAGGTCCGAGCCACCCGTGGCGCGAGGGTCGTCACCTGGCGCGAGGCCGAGCGGGTGCTCGCCGGCTTCCCCGACGGCCGGGCCGACGAGGGCCCGGCCGCCGGTGCGCCCTCCCTGGTCGGGCTCGCGATCGCCCGCGAACGCGGCTGGAGCGCACCCGAACGACGCTCGAGCCGCGGAGGCGAATCCTCGGCTCGCTCGGAGTCGGCGTCGTCCTCGGCTGTGGACGCCGACGAGCGCACCCCCACCCGACGTGCGGAGTCCGAGGCGAAGGTCGAGGAGGCCTCGGAGCCGGGCACCTCGGGGACCCCGAAGGAGGCCGACAAATGACCCCGCGATCAGGCTCCCTGCTGACCCCGGTCCTGTCCGACAACTGGGACGCCCACCGGGCCTGGACCTTGCAGTCCTACGAGGACCAGGGCGGCTACCGCGCACTCAGGACGTCGTTGGGGATGTCCCAGGACGACGTCATCGCCGTCGTGAAGGACTCCGGTCTGCGCGGGCGTGGCGGCGCGGGCTTCCCGACCGGGATGAAGTGGGGCTTCATCCCCTTGGGCGACGGCAAGCCTCATTATCTCGTCGTCAACGCCGACGAGTCCGAGCCGGGCACCTGCAAGGACATCCCGCTGATGATGGCCAGCCCGCACACGCTGATCGAGGGCGTGATCATCTCCTCGTACGCGATCCGCGCCAACGTCGCGTTCATCTACGTTCGCGGCGAGGTGCTGCACGTCGTGCGCCGGTTGCAGCGCGCGGTGCAGGAGGCCTATCTCGCCGGTCACCTCGGGTCGGACATCCACGGCTCCGGCTACGACCTCGACGTGATCGTGCACGCGGGGGCCGGCGCCTACATCTGTGGCGAGGAGACGGCGCTGCTCGACTCGCTGGAGGGCCGCCGCGGCCAGCCCCGGCTGCGGCCGCCCTTCCCCGCGGTCGCCGGTCTGTACGCCCTGCCCACCGTCATCAACAACGTCGAGTCGATCGCCTCGGTGCCGTGCGTCATCGACGGCGGTGCGCAGTGGTTCGCCTCGATGGGCACCGAGAAGTCCAAGGGCATGACGTTGTACTCGTTGTCCGGGCACGTGCAGAGCCCCGGCCAGTACGAGGCGCCGCTGGGGGTCACGCTGCGCGAGCTGTTGGACGTGGGTGGCGGCATCCGCGACGGGCACGAGCTGAAGTTCTGGACCCCCGGTGGCTCCTCCACGCCGATCCTCACCGCCGAGCACCTCGACGTCCCGCTGGATTACGAGGCGGTCGGTGCGGCCGGCTCGATGCTGGGCACCAAGGCACTGCAGGTCTTCGACGAGACCACCTCGGTGGTCCGTGCCGTGCTGCGCTGGACGGAGTTCTACAAGCACGAGTCCTGTGGCAAGTGCACACCGTGCCGTGAGGGCACCTGGTGGCTGGTCCAGACCCTGCAGCGGATCGAGGCCGGCCAGGGGCGCGAGGGTGACATCGAGCTGCTGCTCGACCAGTGTGACAACATCCTCGGGCGCGCGTTCTGCGCGCTCGGGGACGGCGCCACCAGCCCCATCACGTCGGCCATCCAGTACTTCCGGGACGAGTTCGAGGCCGGCATGCACACTCCCGCGTGGGAGCTGTTCCCGTACCAGGCATCGACGGTCTTCAGCGCGTCGACGGTCTCCGGAGCTCCAGCATGACAGCCACCACGGGTCAGCCCACGGACGCAGTCGAGAGGTCTGACCTCGTCACCGTCACCATCGACGGCGTCGCGATCTCGGTGCCGAAGAACACCCTGGTGATCCGCGCCGCCGAGCAGATCGGCGTGGAGATCCCGCGCTTCTGCGACCACCCGCTGCTCGAGCCGGTGGGAGCCTGCCGGCAGTGCCTCGTCGAGGTGCCCGACGCCGGCAACGGCCGCCCGGTCCCCAAGCCGCAGGCGTCCTGCACGTTGCCCGTCGCCGACGGCATGGTGGTCCAGACGCAGGTCTCCTCGCCGGTCGTCGACAAGGCCCAGCAGGGGATCATGGAGTTCCTGCTCATCAACCACCCGCTGGACTGCCCGGTCTGCGACAAGGGCGGTGAGTGCCCGCTGCAGAACCAGGCACTCTCCCACGGCCGGGGTGAGTCCCGCTTCACCGAGACCAAGCGCACCTTCCCCAAGCCGATCAGCATCTCCGCCCAGGTCCTCCTGGACCGTGAGCGGTGCGTGCTCTGCGCCCGTTGCACCCGCTTCTCCGAGCAGATCGCCGGCGACCCGTTCATCGCGCTGGTCGAGCGCGGTGCCCTGCAACAGGTCGGCATCTATGAGAAGGAGCCGTTCGAGTCCTACTTCTCCGGCAACACGATCCAGATCTGTCCGGTGGGTGCCCTCACCAGCGCCGCCTACCGCTTCCGCTCGCGGCCCTTCGACCTGATCTCGACGCCGTCGGTCGCCGAGCACGACGCCTGCGGGTCGGCCATCCGCGTCGACCACCGCCGCGGCAAGGTCACCCGTCGGCTGGCGGGGCACGACCCGGCCGTCAACGAGGAGTGGATCAGCGACAAGGACCGCTTCGCCTTCACGTACGCGCGTCTGCCCGACCGGCTCACCCATCCCATGGTCCGTGACGCCGGCACCGGCGAGCTGCGTGCGGCCTCCTGGCCGGAGGCGTTCGTGGTGGCAGCCCGTGGACTGGCAGCGGCCCGGGGCAGGACCGCCGTGCTCGCCGGGGGACGGCTCACCGCCGAGGACTCCTATGCGTACGCGAAGTTCGCGCGGGTCGCGCTGGACACCAACGACGTCGACTTCCGGGCCCGCCGGCACTGCGCCGAGGAGGCCGACTTCCTGGCCGCCCATGTCGCCCTCAGCAGCCTGGACGTCACCTTCCACGACCTCGAGAAGGCGACCACGGTCGTCCTGGCCGGCCTCGAGCCCGAGGACGAGGCGGGCATGGTCTTCCTGCGGCTGCGCAAGGCGTTCCGTCGCAACGGCACCCGGGTCTTCTCGGTGGCGAGCCACACCACCAAGGGGCTGCACAAGATGGGTGGCACGCTGCTGGCGACCCGGCCCGGCGCCGAGGCCGCGACCTTGGACCGCCTGGTCGAGGACGCGCAGGTGGCCCTCGACGAGGGCGGCGTCATCCTGGTCGGTGAGCGCCTGGCAGCCGTACCCGGAGGGCTCAGCGCCGCGCTGGCACTGAGCCGGCGCACCGGTGCCCGGCTGGCGTGGATCCCGCGCCGGGCGGGGGAGCGAGGTGCCGTCGAGGCCGGCTGCCTGCCCAACCTGCTGCCCGGTGGCCGACCGGTGGCCGACGCCACGGCTCGCGCGGACCTCGCCGCCGCGTGGGGCGTCGCCTCGGTGCCCGGTACGCCCGGACGCGACACCGACGCGATCCTGGCTGCCGTCGGTACGGGCGAGGTCAGCGCGCTCGTGGTCGGCGGTGTGGAGGTCGCCGACCTGCCCGACCCCGATGCGGCCCTCGCCGCCCTCGAGAAGGCCGACTTCGTGGTCAGCCTCGAGATGCGGACCAGTGAGGTCAGCGAACGGGCGGACGTCGTGCTGCCGGTCGCGGCTGCGGCCGAGAAGTCCGGCACCTTCGTCAACTGGGAGGGACGGCTGCGTCCTTTCGAGGTCGTGCTGGAGGGCACCAACGCGCTGCCGGACCTGCGGGTGCTCGCCGGGATCGCCGAGGAGATGGGCACCACCCTGGGCTTTCGCACGGTGAGCCAGGTGACGCAGGAGATGCGCGAGGTCGGACCCTGGGACGGCGAGCGCGTCGCGGCGCCCACGGTGGCCGGCATCGAGCCGGCCCCGCTGGCTCTCGGTGCTGCCGTGCTGTCGTCGTGGCGGCCGATGCTCGACGACGGCCGTCTGCAGGAGGGCGAGCCGTACCTCGCCGCCACCGCCCGCGCGGTCGTGGCGCTGGTGCCTGCCTCGCTGCTGGACTCACTCGGTCTGCCCGAGGGAGCCGACATCGCGCTGCGCACCGCGGTCGGCGCGGTCGCGTTCCCGGCCCGGGTGGCCGACCTGCCCGACGGAGTCGTCTGGGCGCCTGCCAACTCCGGCGGGCTGCCGCTCTCACGGCTGATCGGCGCCGGAGCCGGCGACGTGGTCACCGTCGAGGCCGCACCCGCGCAGCCCGCCGTCGCACAGGGAGAGTCGGCATGAACTACCCGAGCGTGCACCTGGCCGCCGAGCCGAGCCTCGACGCCTTCGGCACCGACAACGGCTGGGTGATCGCGCTCAAGGCGCTGCTGGTCTTCGTCTTCCTCGTGGTCTTCACGCTGTTCAACATCTGGTTCGAGCGCCGCGTCGTGGCCCGCATGCAGCACCGCATCGGTCCCAACGTCAACGGGCCCTTCGGCCTGCTGCAGAGCCTCGCCGACGGCGTGAAGCTCGCGCTCAAGGAAGACATCATCCCCAAGTCGGCCGACAAGGTCGTCTACGTGGTCGCGCCGGCCCTCTCGGTGATCCCGGCCTTCATCGCCTGGGCGGTCATCCCGCTCGGACCGGTGGTGACGATCCCGTTCACCGACATCCGGACGCCGCTGCAGCTCACCGACCTACCGGTGGGTGTGCTGTACATCCTCGCGGTGACCTCGATCGGCGTGTACGGCATCGTGCTCGCCGGCTGGTCCTCCGGCTCGACGTACGCCCTGCTGGGCAGCCTGCGCTCCAGCGCCCAGGTGATCTCCTACGAGGTCGCGATGGGGTTGTCGTTCGTCACGGTCTTCATGTACGCGGGGACCATGAGCATGTCCGGCATCGTCGAGGCGCAGGCCCAGAACGTCTGGTTCATCCTGCCGCTGCTGCCGTCGTTCGTCATCTACGCGATCTCGATGGTGGGCGAGACCAACCGGGCCCCGTTCGACCTCGCCGAGGCCGAGGGCGAGCTGGTCGGCGGGTTCCACACCGAGTACTCCTCGCTGAAGTTCGCGCTGTTCTTCCTCGCCGAGTACATCAACCTGGTCACGGTCTCCGCGCTGGCCGCCACGCTGTTCCTCGGCGGCTGGCGCGCCCCGTACCCGCTGTCGCTGTGGGATGGGGCCAACGAGGGCTACTGGCCGGTGCTGTGGTTCGTGGGCAAGTGCCTCGCGTTCGTCTTCTTCTTCATCTGGCTGCGCGGCACCCTGCCCCGGATGCGGTACGACCAGTTCATGAAGCTGGGCTGGAAGGTCCTGATCCCGGCTTCGCTGGTCTGGATCTTCGGCGTCAGCATCGTGCGCGTGATCCAGAACGAGGGTGGCGTCGACCAGCAGACGCTGCTGATCATCGCCGGTGTGATCGTCGCCCTGCTGCTGGCCTCTGCCTTCATTCCGGAGAAGAAGCCGGCCGACGAGCCCGCCGAGCCGGCGGGTGACTTCGATGCCTTCGCCGGTGGCTACCCGGTGCCGCCGATGCCCGGACAACGGCTCCCGGACCCGGTCGTCACCGTGCCGGCGGACGCGTCGCAGGATCAGCCGAGATCCGACGCGCGCGACCTCGATGCCCCGACGAACGAGGAGCAGTCCCGTGGCTAGCCTCAAGGAACAGATGTGGGACCCCGTCGCGGGTTTCGGCGTCACCTTCCGGACCATGTTCAAGAAGGTGGTCACCGAGCAGTATCCGTTCGACAAGAAGCCGACAGCGCCGCGCTTCCATGGTCGCCACCAGCTCAACCGCTGGCCCGACGGCCTGGAGAAGTGCATCGGCTGCGAGCTGTGCGCGTGGGCCTGCCCGGCCGACGCGATCTACGTGCAGGGCGCCAGCAACACCGAGGACGAACGGTTCAGCCCCGGGGAGCGGTACGGCAGCGTCTACCAGATCAACTACCTGCGCTGCATCCTGTGTGGCCTGTGCATCGAGGCGTGCCCCACCCGCGCGCTCACGATGACCAACGAGTACGAGCTGGCCGACGACAACCGCGAGGACCTCATCTACGAGAAGAACGACCTGCTCGCGCCGCTGCTGCCCGGCATGTCGCAGCCGCCGCACCCGATGCTGCTCGGCGAGGAGGAACGCGACTACTACGACGGGACCGCCGCACGCCGCGCGACCGCGCAGGCCGTCGACAACCTGAAGGAGGAGCGGACGTGATCGTCTTCTGGGTGCTCGCGCCGATCATGGTCGTGGCCGCGCTCGGGATGGTGATGGTCAGGAAGGCCGTGCACTCGGCGTTGCTGCTCGCGGTGGTGATGATCTGCCTGGCAGTGCTGTACGCGGTGCAGAACGCGCCGTTCCTGTTCGCCGTGCAGATCATCGTCTACACGGGCGCGATCCTGATGCTGTTCCTGTTCGTCCTCATGCTGGTCGGTGTCGACTCCTCGGACTCTCTCGTCGAGACGATCAAGGGCCAGCGGTTGGCGGCGTCCGTCGTCGCCGTGCTGTTCGGCGTCATGATCGCGATCTTCGTCGCGCAGACCTCGGTCGGAGTGATCGTCGGGCTGCAGGGCGCCAACGAGCAGGGCAACGTCACCGGCATCGCGTACCTGCTGTTCGGCCGCTATGTCTTCGCCTTCGAGGTCAGCGCGGCCCTGCTCATCACCGCCGCCCTGGGCGCCATGGTGCTCGCGCACCAGGAGCGACTCACGCCCAGGGTCAGCCAGCGACAGCTCGCCGAGCAGCGTATGCGGGACTACAGCGACTCCGGCAAGCACCTCGGGCCGCTGCCCACGCCGGGCGTGTACGCACGGCACAACGCAGTGGACACACCGGCCCTGCTGCCCGACGGCACACCCTCGACGCTGTCGCTGTCACGCTCCCTGCAGGCTCGCGGTAACGTCCGGGCCGCGCGGGTCGGTGACGTGGAGTCGACGGTGGAGCAGATGAAGGGTGTGGACGACTGATGGACGCCACACCTTTCCTCACGCTGTCCGCGCTGCTGTTCACGATCGGCGCCGTCGGGGTTCTCGTGCGCCGCAACGCGATAGTCGTGTTCATGTGCGTGGAGCTGATGCTCAATGCCACGAACCTGGCGCTGGTGACGTTCGCACGCGTCCACGGTCAGCTCGACGGCCAGGTCGCCGCCTTCTTCGTGATGGTCGTGGCCGCGGCCGAGGTCGTGGTCGGGCTGGCCATCATCGTGTCCATCTTCCGCGCCCGTCGATCGATCTCGGTCGACGACGCGAGCCTGTTGAAGTACTGAGAGGGCACGCATGACCGAGGTCCTGCCCGCCGACGGAGTCTTCGGGCTCAGCTGGCTGCTGGTCGCCGTACCGGCGATCAGTGCCGTGGTGCTGCTGGTCGGCGGCCGCCGCACTGACCGCTGGGGTCATCTGCTCGGGACAGCGGCGCCGGCCTTCGCCTTCGTGCTCGGCGTGGTGCTGTTCGTGGCCCTGCTCGGTCGCGGCGAACAGGAGCGCCGGGTCGGGCAGCAGCTGTGGACGTGGTTCGAGGTCGGCGGGCTGCGCGCCGACTTCGGGTTGCTCCTGGACCCGTTGTCCGCGCTGTTCGTGCTGCTGATCACCGGCGTCGGTTCGCTCATCCACGTCTACTCCATCGGCTACATGGCGCACGACGCGCGGCGCCGCCGGTTCTTCGGCTACCTCAACCTGTTCATCGCCGCCATGCTGATGTTGGTCCTGGCTGACAACTACCTCGCGCTGTTCCTCGGCTGGGAGGGTGTCGGCCTCGCCTCGTACCTGCTGATCGGGTTCTGGCAGCACAAGAACTCCGCGGCGGTGGCGGCCAAGAAGGCGTTCGTGGTCAACCGGGTGGGCGACATGGGCATGGTGCTCGCGATCATGCTGATGTTCGCGACCTTCGGCTCGGTCACCTTCGAGGGGGTCGCGGCCGGCATCGAGGACGCGTCCGGCGCCACCCAGACCGCGCTCGGCCTGCTGCTGCTGCTCGGCGCGTGCGGCAAGTCCGCGCAGGTACCCCTGCAGAGCTGGTTGCTCGACGCGATGGAGGGCCCCACCCCCGTCTCAGCACTGATCCACGCCGCCACCATGGTCACCGCCGGCGTCTACCTGGTGGTGCGCTCGGGCTTCGTGTACGAGACGACCGAGGTCGCGTCCACCGCCGTGGTGCTGGTCGGCCTGGTGACCCTCGTGGTCGGCGCCATCATCGGGTGCGCCAAGGACGACATCAAGAAGGTGCTCGCCGGGTCGACCATGAGCCAGATCGGCTACATGATGCTCGCCGCGGGACTCGGGCCGGCCGGGTACGCGTTCGCGATCTTCCACCTGATCACGCACGGCTTCTTCAAGGCAAACCTGTTTCTCGGGGCCGGTTCGGTGATGCACAGCATGCACGACGACGTCGACATGCGGGTGTACGGCGGGTTGAGCAGGCTGATGCCGGTCACCTTTGTCACCTTCGCGATGGGCTACCTGGCCATCATTGGCTTCCCGGGCTTCGCCGGCTTCTGGTCCAAGGACAAGGTCATCGAGGCGGCGTTCGCCGACAACATCTGGATCGGCATCGCGACCATCCTGGCCGCGGGCGTCACGGCGTTCTACATGACCCGACTCATGCTCATGACCTTTCTCGGCGACAAGCGCTGGAAGTCCGATGTGCACCCGCACGAGTCGCCGGCGACGATGACGATCCCGCTGGTGGTGCTCGCGGTGGCCAGCGTGCTCGGCGGGGTCCTCATCCTCGGCGGCTGGATCGGCCACTTCCTCGAGCCGTCCGTCGGGCCGGAGGAGCACCACGACCTGCCGATCCCGGTGCTCGCGCTCACCGCCATCGTGACCCTGACCGTCGCCGTCGGCGTGTTCATCGCCTGGCGCACGTACGGCACCAAGGAGGTCCCGGTGACCGCCCCGCGCGGATCGGTCCTCACCCGAGCGGCGCGCGCCGACCTGTACGGTGATGCGCTCAACGAGGCGGTGCTGATGCGGCCCGGGCAGTGGACGACCCGCTGGCTGGTGTGGTTCGACAACCGCGGTCTCGACGGCGGCGTGAACGGCCTGGCCGCGCTGATCGGCGGCACCTCGGGCCAGGTCCGACGCGCCCAGACCGGGTACGTCCGCTCGTACGCGCTGGCGATGCTGGGCGGCGCCCTGCTGGTCGTGGTATCCCTGCTGGCGGTGACGCTCGCATGAGCTTCCCCTGGCTGACTGTCATCGGCACGTTGCCGCTGCTCGGTGCCGTCGCCCTGACCCTGATGCCCCGCGGCGGCGTGCTGCCCAAGCAGCTGGCGCTGGGCGTCAGTGTCGGCACGCTCGTCCTGACTGCCGTGATGGGGCTGCAGTACTCGCCCCGGGGCGGGATGCAGTTCGAGGAGGAGCACGAGTGGATCGGCGCGTTCGGTGCCCACTACGCGCTCGGCGTCGACGGCATCGGGCTGACCCTCGTGGTCATGACAGCGATCCTGACGCCGCTCGTCATCGCGGCATCGTGGAACGACGGCGACGAGGGTCGCTGGAGCGTCAACGCGTTCTTTGCCTGGATGCTGGCTCTGGAGGGTCTGGCACTCGGTGTGTTCGCCGCGACCGACGTCTTCCTCTTCTACGTGTTGTTCGAGGCCACGCTGGTCCCGATCTACTTCCTGCTCGGCGGCTTCGGCGGTGTGCAGCGCTCGTACGCCGCGGTGAAGTTCCTGGTGTTCTCGCTGGTCGGCGGGTTGCTGATGCTGGCCGCCGTGGTCGGGTTGTACGTCGTGTCCGCTCAGGCCGGTACGCCGACGTACCTGCTGTCGGAGCTGTCCGAGATCACCGCCGGCATCGACGAGTCGACCGGCCGCTGGCTGTTCCTCGGCTTCTTCGTCGCGTTCGCGGTCAAGGCGCCGATGTGGCCGGTGCACACCTGGCTGCCCGACGCCGCCGCAGCGGGCACTCCCGGCACCTCGGTGCTGCTGGTCAGTGTGCTGGACAAGATCGGCACGTTCGGCATGATCCGCTTCTGCCTCGAGCTGTTCCCGGAGGCGTCGCAGTGGGCGTCCCCGGTGGTGATGGTGCTCGCCGTCGTGTCGATCATCTACGGCGCGCTGCTCGCGATCGGGCAGGACGACATCCGGCGGCTGATCGCGTACACGTCGGTCTCGCACTTCGGCTTCATCGTGCTCGGCATCTTCGCGCTGACCTCGCAGTCGGCGTCGGGGGCGACGCTCTACATGTTCAACCACGGCATGTCGACGGCGGCTCTGTTCCTGGTCACCGGCTTCCTGATCACCCGCCACGGATCGGCCCGGATCTCCGACTTCGGCGGCGTCGAGAAGGTCGCCCCGGTGCTCGCCGGGATCCTGCTGGTGGCCGGCCTGTCCAGCCTGTCGTTGCCCGGGCTCGCACCGTTCGTCAGCGAGTTCCTCGTGCTGGCCGGGACGTTCAGCGTCTCGGTCACCGCTGCCGTCGTCGCCACGTTGGGGATCGTGCTGGCCGCGCTGTACATCCTGCTGATGTACCAGCGCACGATGACGGGTCCGCTGCGCGCGGACAACGCAACCATCACCGACCTCAGGGCACGTGAGGTCGCTGCCCTGGCGCCGATCCTGGGGTTGATCATCGCGTTCGGCTTCTACCCGCAGGCGCTGCTCGACGTCATCAACCCGGCGGTGGAGCGCACGCTCGAGCAGGTGGGGGTCACCGACCCCTCGCCCGACGTGCCGCTCGAGGCGCTCAGCCAGGACGAGGAGGCCTCGCAGTGAACGAGTTCATCGCCCCTACGGTCGAGTACGCCGAGCTCAGCCCGTTGCTCATCGTGCTCGGCGCCGCCGTGGTGGGGGTGACGCTGGAGGCGTTCCTCCCCCGGCGCGGGCGCCACCGCATCCAGGTCGTCTTCACGCTGGTCGCACTGGTCGCCGCGTTGCTCGCCACCGGGTGGGTCGCCGCCGGCCTGGACGAGGTCGAGGGGGCCTCCGGTCGCGGGCTGATCGCGGCAGAGGGGGCGATCGCGGTCGACGGGCCGAGCGTCTTCATGTGGGGCGTCCTGCTGGTGTTCTCGATCATCTCGGTGATGCTGTTCGCCGAGCGGAGGATCGAGGGCGGGGTCAGCGCCTTCGCCGGCCAGGCAGCAGCTCTTCCCGGCACCGAGGCCGAGCGGGAGGCCTCACGGCAGGGCATCGAGCACACCGAGGTCTTTCCGCTGGTGCTGTTCGCGATCGGCGGCATGTTGCTCTTCCCGGCGTCCAATGACCTGTTGACGATGTTCATCGCGCTGGAGGTGCTGAGCCTGCCGCTCTACCTGCTGTGCGGGCTGGCCCGCCGGCGTCGCCTGATCAGTCAGGAGGCGGCGATGAAGTACTTCCTGCTCGGCGCCTTCTCCTCGGCGTTCTTCGTCTACGGCATCGCCCTCGTCTACGGCTACGCCGGGTCCTTCACCCTGGCCGACATCCACGCCGCCGTGGACAACAACACCGGCAGCACCAACCTGCTGCTCGCCGGGATGGGCCTGATCGCGGTCGGCCTGCTGTTCAAGGTCAGTGCTGCGCCCTTCCACGCCTGGACCCCCGACGTCTACCAGGGGGCGCCCACCCCGGTCACCGGCTTCATGGCCGCGTGCACCAAGCTGGCGGCCTTCGGCGCGCTGCTGCGCGTCTTCTACGTCGCGTTCGGTGGCGCCCAGTGGGACTGGCGCCCGATGATCTGGGTGGTGGCTGCGCTCACCATGGCCATCGGCGCCGTGGTCGCACTCACCCAGAGCGACATCAAGCGGATGCTGGCGTACTCCTCGATCGCGCACGCCGGCTTCCTGCTCGTCGGGTTCGCCGGAGCGTACGGCGGTGACGGCATCACCAGCCTGCAGAGCGTGCTGTTCTACCTGGCCGCGTACGGCTTCTCGACCATCGGCGCCTTCGCGGTGGTCATGCTGGTACGTGACCCGGGCGGGGAGGCGACGCACCTGTCCCGGTGGGCAGGTCTGGGCAAGACCTCGCCGCTCGTGGCAGGGGTGTTCGCGTTCTTCATGCTCGCCTTCGCCGGCATCCCGCTCACCAGCGGGTTCACCAGCAAGTGGACCGTCTTCAGCGCGGCCTGGGCCGGGGGCGCGTGGCCGCTGGTCCTGCTCGCGGTCGGGATGAGCGCCGTCGCCGCGTACTTCTACGTCCGCGTCATCGTGCTGATGTTCTTCTCCGACCCGGTGGTCGACGGTCCGACGGTCAGCGTGCCCAGCCTGTTCACGAGCTCGGCGCTGGTCGTGGCCGTGGTGGCCACCGTGGTGCTCGGCATCCTGCCCGGGCCGGTCCTGGACCTGGCCCAGCAAGCGGGAGCCTTCGTCCGCTGATGTCCTCGCAGGCCCTCGGCATCCCCGGCGTCGACCTCGACCTCGAGCGACGCCTACAAGCGCGGCTGGACGAGGTCGAGCGTGCCCTGCTGGAGTCGACCACGGGAGAGTTCCCGCTGGTCACCGAGGCGGCACGGCACCTGTTGCGGGCCGGAGGCAAGCGGTTCCGGCCGATGCTGGTGCTGCTCGCCGCAGAGTTCGGTGACGTTGACGCCCCTGGCATCCTGCCCTCGGCGCTGGTCGTCGAGCTGACCCATGTCGCGACGCTCTACCACGACGACGTGATGGACGAGGCGACGATGCGCCGCGGTGCGCCGTCGGCCAACACCCACTACGGCAACAGTGTCGCGATCCTGGTGGGCGACTTCCTGTTCGCCCGGGCCTCCGACCTCGTCGCCGACCTGGGGCCCGACGCGGTGCGCCTGCAGGCCCGGACGTTCTCCCGGCTGGTGCAGGGCCAGATCCGGGAGACCCAGGGTCCCGGTGAGGGAGACCCGCTCGAGCACTACCTGCAGGTCGTCGCGGACAAGACCGGCTCGCTGATCGCCACGGCTGCACTGTTCGGGGCCTCGATGGCCGGCGCCTCGGTCCAGGTGCAGACCGCGCTGTGCGACTACGGCGAGCGGATCGGCACCTGTTTCCAGCTGGCCGACGACATCATCGACGTGGCCAGCTCCGACGCCGCCCTCGGCAAGGCACAGGGCACCGACCTGCGCGAGGGCGTGGCCACCCTGCCGATGCTGCTCGCGATGATGTCCAGCGACCCGGCCGACGCCCGGCTGCAGTCGCTGCTCGGTCGCCCCCTGACCGACGACGCGGAGCACGCCGAGGCACTGGCCCGGCTGCGGGTCCATCCCGCGGTGGACCAGGCGCGGGCGTACGTGCAGGAGCGCGCCGACGACGCCCGTGCCCTGCTGCACGCGGTGCCCGACGGTCCGGCGCGCCGCGCCCTGGAGTCGCTGTGCGACGCGGTGGTCACCCGCTCCGCCTGACCCGCCCATCCGTGAGTTTAGTCATGCCCATCCGTGAGTTTGATCCCCCCAATCCGTGGACGACGCGGTCCATGCCGGACCTAGGGTGGTACGTGTGCGCGTCGCCACCTGGAACATCAACTCCGTCCGTAGCCGCATCGACCGGGTCGTCGCGTGGATCGAGCGCAGCGACGTCGACGTGGTCGCCCTGCAGGAGACCAAGAGCCGCGACGAGCAGTTCCCGTACGACCGGTTCGCCGATCTGGGGTACGAGGTGGCCCACCACGGGCACTCGCAGTGGAACGGCGTCGCGATCGCCTCGCGGGTCGGCCTGGCGGACGTCACGACTGGCTTCCCCGGTCAACCACTGTGGGGCGAGCCGCTTGCGGACGAGGCCCGCGCGCTGGGTGCGACCTGCGGCGGAGTGCGATTCTGGAGCGTCTACGTACCTCACGGGCGCGAGGTCGGCGACCCGCACTACGCCTACAAGCTCGACTGGCTGTCGTGCCTGCGGGACGCCGGGCAGGCGTGGCTCGAGACGGACGCCGACCGCCAGATCGCGCTGATGGGTGACTGGAACATCGCACCGCGCGACGACGACGTGTGGGACATGGCGGCTTTCGACGGCGCGACCCACGTGTCGCAGCCCGAGCGCGACGCCTTCGCGGCCTTCGAGCCGACCGGGTTCACCGACGTGGTCCGCCGGTACGCCCCGGGCCCGGGTGTCTACACGTACTGGGACTACCAGCGACTGTGCTTCGCCAAGAAGCGGGGGATGCGGCTGGACTTCGTGCTTGCCTCGCCGGCACTTGCTGCTCGGGTGACCGGCGCGCTCATCGACCGCGAGGAACGCAAGGGCAATCGTCCCAGCGATCATGTCCCGGTGGTCGTTGAGCTGGCCTGAGCCGGTGCCGGCACGATCGCAGGGGCCAGGGTGCTGTGCAGAGCACTGGCGCGACGCCCAATCTGGCATCCCTGGGAGCAGGCATGGCGCGAACCGGCCTGTGCCCAAACCCAGAAAGTGCTGCGGTCGCCCTGCCTGCAGCTCCGCCGACTGACGAGTGGCGCACGAACGGGCCCTGAGCGACTGGCAGCCCACCTCTTGCGCCAGTCGCGGGGCCGCCAGTCGCGGGGCCGCCAGTCGCGAGGGCCGCCAGTCGCGAGGGCCTCCTGCGTTTGCCACCGGCCGAGCCGGGTACGCCGTACGCCCGAACTGCAGGCGTACGAGAGGTGCATCCATGTCCGGCAGCTACCCACGTATCGCGGTCATCACCGGCGCTGACTCCGGCATCGGCCGAGCCACGGCCGAGCTCCTGGCCAGCGAGGGCTTCGACGTCGGCATCACCTTCCACACCGACGAAGAGGGTGCGGAGCGGACGGCGACCGCGGTCGAACGCCGCGGCCAGCGAGCCGCCGTCACCCGTCAGGACCTCGCCTCGCCCGAAGCCGCAGAGGCCGTCGAGTCCTTGGTCGCGGCACTCGGTGGGCTCGGCGTGCTGGTCAACTGCGGCGGCACCGGCCACCTCGACCTCGCCCGGGACGTGACGTACGAGACCTGGCGGCAGGTGCTGGCGACCGACCTCGACGGCTCGTTCCTGTGCTCACAGGCCGCCGCACGTCACCTGATGAGCCACGGGGGACGCATCATCAACGTGACGAGCGTGCACGAGCATGTCCCTCGGCTGGGCGCGGTCGCCTACTGCGCGGCGAAGGCGGGCCTGGGCATGCTCACCAAGGTCCTCGCGCTCGAGCTGGCCGAGCACGGCATCACGGTGACGTCCGTGGCACCGGGTGAGATCGCCACACCCATGACCGGCATCGAGGAGTCGCAGGCGTACCACGAGGACCGCCCCGGCAACCCGATCCCGAGGCCCGGGCACGTCAACGAGGTGGCTTCGGTGATCGCGTTCCTGGCCTCGCCGCGCGCCTCGTACGTGACCGGGGGCAGCATCGTCGTCGACGGTGGACTGATCCTGATGGCTGCGCACGGCCACGACGGGCTCACCGACGCCTGGCGTCACGGCTGAGCAGCAGCCCGACCTCGATCACCTCCCGCCGTCCGCGCGATGCGCGAACAGGTCGCGCAGCAATGCCACCTCGGCACCGTGGTGCAGCACCTCCCGGTTGATGTGCAGCACCAGCTCGGCCATCGGGTGCTCGGCGAAGGGGCCCTCCGCCGGACCGCACTGCCGGGCCAGACCTGTCGCGCCGAGGCTTCGGACGCCATCGGTCCACGCCGCGTACAGCCGGTCAAGCTCGGTCAGGGCACCGTCGGCCGTGCCGGGGTAGTCGTAGCTGTCGTACTCCACCGGCTCGCCGCCGAAGTGGCTCGCGACTCGTGCACCGAAGACCCCCACCAGGAGGTGGCCGATTCGCCAGGCGATGGTGGTCACCGGTGCTGGCTCGGGCTCCGGCACGGCGAAGTCGATGGTGAACTCGCCCGCCCCCACCGCCATGGGTGCCGTGCTGGTGCCGCGTGGGCGCACGTTCCAGGCGCCGGCAACGGGTTCCCAGCGGTACTCGTCGTCGGTCAGGCCGGCCAGTCGCGGGCGCAGCTGGTGCCGCCAGTGCCAGTCGAGCTGTTCGGTGAGCTGAGCGTTCCAGTCGATGTCCATGGCCTCAGCTCCCCTCACTCAGCCCAATGACGGCGAACGTTGCACCGTACGGGTCGGTGATGGTCGCGATCCGCCCGTAGGCCGAGTCGCGCACGCCGCCGGGGACGGACCCCCCGTGCTCGGTGGCGACCCGGGCAGTGGCGTCGGCATCGGCGACGGCGAAGTAGCACAGCCAGTGCGCCGGTGTCCCCGGCGGTGACCCGGCCAGGCCACCGATTCCGCCGAGCGTGGTGTCGCCCTCCTGGCCAGCACTGTCGGCTGCGTGGAACGTGGTGTACCCCTCACCGGCACCCTCGACCGGCTCGTGCCGGTAGCCGAAGACGCGGGTGTAGAAGTCGCGGGCCGGATCCGGATCGGGCACCGCTGCCTCCTCCCAGACCAGGCTGCCTGGCTCGTTGACGATCTGGGCGCCGATGTGGCCGCGTGCCTCCCAGACGCCGAAGGCGGCGCCCTGTGGGTCGGCGGCCACGAGCATGCGCCCCTGGTCGGGCACGTCGAACGGCGGCGCCAGGACCGCGCCGCCCGCGTCGGTGACGGCTTGCGCGGTGCGCTCAGCCGAGCTGGTCGCGAAGTACAGGGTCCATGCCGACGGCTGGTCGGGCGACATGATGGCGCCGATGCCGGCCGCGGCGTGCCCGTCGACGCGACACACCTGATAGTGGCCGTACTCCTCGCCGGAACCCTCGAAGTCCCAGCCCATGACGGCGCCGTAGAAGTCGCGTGCGGCGTCCACGTCGGGGGCGGCCAGGTCCACCCAGCAGGGGGTGCCATCTGGCCATGGGTCGGTGCGTGTGCCCATCTCGGTCTCCTTCGCAAACTGGGTCGCTGGACAGTAGTCGGGCCGGTCCCGGCCTCATGGACAGCCAAGCACTGCGCACCGACACGCAGGAAGGGAGCTAGAACATTTGTTCGACCCGAGTCTAGACTGGTGGTCGTGAGCATCAACTTCCAGGCGTCGTTGCTCGACGACGCTCCGTACGCCAGCCTCGGCGAGCTTGGCCCCACGGTGCGGCGGACCGTCCTGGGCCACGGTGCCTGGGTGGACGTACGACCGCACTGGGTCGAGGGCTCCGACGGCCTCTTCTCCCGGCTGGTCGAGACGGTGCCGTGGCACGCCGAGCGACGTCAGATGTACGACCGCGTGGTGGACGTGCCGCGGCTGCTGAGCTGGTACGGCGAGTACGACGTGCTCCCCGATCCGCTGCTGGAGCAGGCCAGGGATGCGCTGGGCGAGCACTACCGCGGTGAGCTGGGCGAACCCTTCTGCACGGCGGGCCTGTGCTACTACCGCGACGGGCGCGACAGCGTCGCCTGGCACGGCGACACGATCGGCCGCAGCAGGCGCGAGAACACCATGATCGCCATCGTCTCCCTCGGTGCGCCGCGGCGGCTGCTGCTACGCCCCCGGGACGGCGGCGACCGGCTGGGCTTCGCGCTGGGGCACGGTGACCTGCTCGTGATGGGTGGCTCGTGCCAGCGCACCTGGGAGCACGCCATCCTCAAGACCGCGCAGCCGGTCGGGCCGCGGATCAGCGTGCAGTTCCGCCCGTACGGTGTTGCCTGAGTACCAGTTGGCGCCGGGCCCGCAGCCGCCACGGCGACCACGGGCCCGGGTGTGCCAGGAACGTGCCGGTCAGACCCCGATCCGCTGGTTGTCCACGCGGTAGGTGACCACGACCGACGGACGCGGGAACCGGTTGGTGTGCGGCCAGGTGCTCACCTGGTTGTTGAACGTCGCGTCGTCGGACTCCCCCGGGTGCTGCACGGCCACCCAGACGCTGTGTCCGTCCTTGCTGATCAGGGGTCCGCAGGTCTCCGCCCCCAGTGGCACGGTGAGGAACTGCAGGACCTGCCCGCGATTCGTACCCTGCGTGGGAACCGCGAACAGCCCGTCGTTGGAGCCGAGTGCATTGCCGTCGGTGGACACCCACAGGTGTCCGGCCGAGTCGAAAGCGACGTTGTCCGGGCAGGAGATGGGACTGACCCGGTCCTTGGGGTAGCCACCGAAGTAGGTCTCGGGGGCATCTGGGTCACCGCACACCAGGAACAGGTTCCATTCGAAGCGGCGGGCGGCCGCATCGTTGCCGTTCTCCTGCCACTCCAGCACGTATCCGTTGCGGTTGCCGCTCGCCGGTGTGAGCGGTGCACCGAGCTCGGAGCGAACCATCGACGAGGTGATCGGGTTGGCCTCGTCGGGTGGGTACGTGGTGCCGCGCTCGGAGTTGTTGGTCAACGCGGCGTACACCTTGCCGGTGACCAGGTTGGGCTCGATGTCCTCCGGGCGGTCCATCGCCGTCGGGGAGACCGTGTCGGCGGCCAGGCGAGTGTCGATGAGCACCTCGGCGACCGACATGCCCTCGACGAACGACTTCGTCGCCGAGCACAGCGGGATCCACACACCCGTTCCGTCGTAGACCCCGTCCGCGGTGCCGTCGCCGTCGAAGCGTGCGACGTACAGGGTGCCGTCGTCGAGCAGCTTCAGGTTGTGCCTCTTGGCGGCGTCGCCGGTGCCGGGGCGGTGGCGCAGTCGCGACACGAACTTGTAGATGTAGTCACCGCGCTCGTCATCACCCATGTACGCCACGGCGCGGCCGTTGTCGGCCAGGCGTACGTTGGCGCCCTCGTGCTTGAAACGGCCCAGCATCGTGCGCTTGCGGATGATCGACCTGGGGTTGCTCGGGTCGAGCTCGACGATCCAGCCGAATCGGAACGGCTCGTGCGGCTCCGTGGTGAGGTCGAAGCGGTCGTCGACCTGCGACCAGCCGCGGGTGTCCTCGCCGGTGATGCCGTAGCGCTCGTAGCTCTCGGTGTAGCGCGGGTCCAGCTCACCGGAGGCGTCGAAGTACTGGTTGAAGTTCTCCTCACCGGACAGGATCGTGCCCCAGGGGGTGATGCCACCGGCGCAGTTGTTGAGCGTGCCGAGCACTCGCCGGCCGGTCGGGTCTGCGCTGGTGCGCAGCCGTGGATGGCCGGCTGCTGGTCCGGTCAACCGGAGCGTCGTGTCGATGGTGATCCGGCGGTTGCGCGGGGCGTTGTCCACCAGGACGCGCCGCCAGGACCCCTTCTTGCGCCCGCGCTTGATCTCCACCACCGACATGCCGTGCGCCATCATCGCGATGCGCTTGACCTGAATCGGCTTGTACGGGCCAGGGGGAAACATGATGCTTTCGTTGGTGTACTCGTGGTTGACCGTCAGCGTGGCGTGGTCGGGGTTGCCGTCGATGGGCAGCACACCCACGTAGTCGCAGTTGTAGCCGAACTGCTGCGCCTGCGCAGCAGCGGTCTGCTGGTAGACGTTGAACGGCGGGGCACCGGGCAGCACCCGGTCGCCCCAGCGGATGACCACGTCGGACTCGTAGCCCGGCGGGACGCTGACGACGTCGCGGTTGTTGGGCGGCACGGGGGTGAACGTGAGGTTCTGCACGCCGCGGCGGCGTTCGCCCGTCGCGGCCTGCGCGGGCGACACGCCCAGCAGCGGGTTGAGCACCATCGCACCCGACGCGACAGCGGCACCACCGAGCACGGCGCGGCGGCTGAGGACCTGGGCGATGATCTCGTGCATCGGCGTGTTGCCGGAACTGTTGGGCATGGGCTTGTCGCATGCGTTGCCGCAGCGGTAGTGGCAGGTCGCGCGGCTACGCGAACCGTGGGGGCCGGTCACGTTGACGAGCGGCAGGAGGCGAGGGGACATCGGGCGAGCTCCCAGCTGGAGTGGTGAGGGACCTGCTGAAGGTAAGAAGCGCAGATGATGCTCCCACGATATCGAGGTGAACACCAGACCACGTGAATGGCGCGAATCGCCTGGCCCGGTCAGACCCTGACAGGGACGTCGACGGCCATGGGCACCGCGCGCCTGCGGGTCACCAGGGACTCCGCCGTGATGATGGTCAGCGCGCACCAGACGAGGCCGAAGCCGACCCAGCGCGCGGGCGTCATCTGCTCACCGAAGACCACCAGTCCCAGCACGAACTGCATGATCGGCGCGACGTACTGCAACAGGCCCAGCGTGGTCATCGGCACCCGCGTCGCAGCACCGCCGAACAGCAGCAGCGGGATGGCGGTGACGATCCCGGAGCCCGCGATGAGCAGGGCGTGCAGGAGCCCCTCGCGACCGAACGTCCCTGACCCGTCGGCGTGCAGGAACACCAGGTATCCGAGCGCGACCGGCGCCAGGATCATCGTCTCGATCGCCAGCCCCTCGACGGCACCGACGTCGGCCTTCTTCTTCATCAGGCCGTACGTACCGAACGAGAAGGCCAGCGCGAGCGCGACCCACGGCGGACGACCGTAGTCGAACGTCAGCTGCACGACGGCGACGGTCGCGATGACGATCGCGATCCACTGCACGAGCCGCAATCGCTCGCCCATGATCGCGACGCCGAGGAAGATCAGGACGAGCGGATTGATGAAGTAGCCGAGCGACGTCTCGACCACGTGGCCATTGGTGACACCCCAGATGAAGACCGCCCAGTTGACCGCGATCAGGACCGATCCGATGGTGATCAGCAGGAGCCGTCGACGGTCGGCCACGATCAGCCTGATCCTGGGCCACAGGCGCAACACCGCGACTAGGACGGCCATCGTCAGGACCGACCAGACGATGCGGTGCCCGAGAACCTCGGTGGCGCCGGCCGGCTCGAGCGCGATCCAGTAGAGCGGGAACAGCCCCCAGGTGAAGAAGGCCGCGAAGCCGTACCAGAAGCCCCGCCGGTTCTCACTCACCACGGGAGCGTACGCCGTGGTGAGGGCGAGTGAGGGAGGTGCCCACGTCCTACGCGGGGGACGTGCCAGACTCCTGGCATGACCGCCATCCAGCGCGCGCTCGTACGGCGCCCATCGCCGCGTCTAGCCGAGGGGATCACCACGCACGTCGAGCCGCTCCCGGTGGACGTGGAGCTGGCCACCGGCCAGTGGGACGGCTATGTCGCGGCGCTGGCCGACGCGGGCTGGGACATCGTCGAGGTGCCGTCCGCGGAGGACTGCCCGGACAGCGTGTACGTCGAGGACACCGTGGTGATGTACGGCTCGCTCGCCGTCCTCACCCACCCTGGCGCCGACAGCCGTACCGACGAGGTGCCTGCTGTCGGCCGCACGCTGCAGGAGCTCGGGTACGAGACCGAGGCGGTCACCGCACCGGGCACCCTCGACGGTGGCGACGTGCTCAAGGTTGGTTCCACGGTGTACGTCGGGCGGGGCGGTCGCACCAATGCTGCCGGCGTACGTCAGCTGCGGGCCGTGCTCGCACCCCGCGGCGCCCACGTCGTCGCAGTGCCGATGAGCAAGGCGCTGCACCTGAAGTCGGCGGTCACGGCGCTACCCGATGGCACCCTCATCGGGTGGTCACCGGTGATCGACGACCCGGCATTCTTCCGGCACTACCGGGCGATGCCCGAGGAGCCAGGCGCCCATGTCGTCGATCTCGGCGCTGGCCGGCTGCTGATCTCATCCGCGGCGCCGCGCTCGGCTGAGCTGCTCGCAGACCTCGGGTACGACGTGGTGCCGGTCGATATCAGCGAGTACGAGAAGCTCGAGGGGTGCGTCACCTGCCTCTCGGTGCGCCTGCGGGCGGCTCCTGCCGATCCGTGAGTTCGGTCGCGCCCGTCCGTGAGTTCGGTCGCGCCCGTCCGTGGACAAGCTGTCCGTCCGGGCTCACCGGTGCACGCCAGAGTGGGCATGAGTGACACCCGGGAGCATGCCGGCTGGCATCGCGCCTTGTCGTACGGGTCCGCCGTACGCGGAGGGGTTCGGGGCCAACTCCCCATGGCATGCTGGCACTCCCCATTGGGATGCAACCCGTGGGCGGTGCGGTTTACCAGGGGACCCTGGGAAACCGCAGCCGGGTCAGGCAGGGACGGTCCAGGCGTCCTTGCCGGCGATCAGCGTGGCAAGGTCGCCGTCGCCAAGCGACTCGCGGGCGGTGCTCACCTGCTGACGGGCCAGGTCGTCGTACGTCGGGCGCTCCACCTGCCGGAAGATGCCGATCGGCGCCTGGTGCAGGTGCCCGGCATCGGTGAGGCGCGACAACGCGAACGCGGTGGAGGCGTCGTCGGCGTGCGCATCGTGCACGAGCAGATCGCCGTCGCCGACCGAGGAGGTCTCCACGATGCGCACCCCGCCGCCCGGTGCCCGCACGACCCCCAGCGACCCGTCGGCGCCGAAGCGGACCGGCTGACCGTGCACCAACGGGATGATCGAGCCCTCGGTGTCCCTGCCCTTGAAGGAGTCGAAAGCTCCGTCGTTGAAGATCGGGCAGTTCTGGAAGATCTCGACCAGCGCGGTGCCACGGTGAGCCGCCGCCTGGCGCAGCACAGACGTCAGGTGGGCACGGTCGGAGTCGACGGTCCGCGCCACGAACGTCGCCTCGGCGCCCAGCGCCAGCGACACCGGGTTGAACGGCGCGTCGATCGAGCCCATCGGCGTCGACTTGGTCACCTTGCCGGTCTCCGACGTGGGGGAGTACTGGCCCTTGGTCAGACCGTAGATCCGGTTGTTGAACAGCAGGATGGTCAGGTTGACGTTGCGACGCAGGGCATGGATCAGGTGGTTCCCCCCGATCGACAGTGCGTCGCCGTCCCCGGTCACCACCCAGACCGACAGGTCCCCGCGCGCTGTGGCCAGACCGGTCGCGATGGCCGGCGCCCGGCCGTGGATCGAGTGCATCCCGAACGTGTCGAGGTAGTACGGGAAGCGCGAGGAGCAGCCGATGCCTGACACGAAGGTGATGTTCTCGCGCTTGAGCCCGAGCTCGGGCAGGAACCCCTGCACGGCGGCAAGCACTGCGTAGTCACCACAGCCGGGGCACCAGCGAACCTCCTGGTCGGAGGTGAACTCCTTGCGGGTGCCGGGGTCCGGCGCGGCGGGGACGCCGAACAGGCCGTCGCGGCGTAGTTCGGGCATCCCGAGGTCCGTGCCCTCGTCCAGCGTCGTCATGGGGATGTCTCCTTCGTGGTGGCCAGCTCGCGGATGACGTCGGCGAGCTCCTCGGCGCGGAAGGGCAGGCCGCGTACCTGGTGGTAGCCGACGGCGTCGATGAGGAACTCCGCCCGCAGCAGCATCGACAGCTGGCCCAGGTTCATCTCGGGCACCAACACCCGGTCGTAGCGGTGCAGCACCTCGCCGAGGTCGGCGGGGAACGGGTTGAGGTGACGCAGGTGCGCCTGCGCGACGGCGATCCCCTCGCGGCGGACCCGGCGCACCCCCGCACCGATCGGCCCGTACGTCGAGCCCCAGCCGACCACCAGCGTCCGGGCGTCGCCGGTCGGGTCGTCGACGTACGTGCGGCCGATCGTCTCGGCGACCCTGGCCACCTTGGCGGCACGGGTGCGGACCATCAGGTCGTGGTTGGCCGGCTCGTAGGAGATGTCGCCGGACCCGTCCTCCTTCTCCAGGCCGCCGATGCGGTGCTCGAGGCCCGGCGTGCCCGGGATCGCCCACGGCCGGGCCAGCGTCTGCGGGTCGCGCTGGTACGGCCAGAACGTCTGCACGTCCTCGCCGTCCTTGCCCTGCACCGTGTGGTTCGTGGTACGGGCGAAGTCGGGCTCGATGCGCGGCAGCGCGTCGATGTCCGGCAGCAGCCACGGCTCGGAGCCGTTGGCCAGGTAGCCGTCCGAGAGGAGCATCACCGGCGTGCGGTAGGTGACGGCGATCCGAGCGGCCTCGATCGCGGCGTCGAAGCAGTCGGTCGGCGAGCGTGGCGCCACGATCGGCAGCGGTGCCTCGCCATTGCGCCCGAACTTCGCCTGCAGCAGGTCGGCCTGCTCGGTCTTGGTCGGCAGGCCCGTGGAGGGACCGCCGCGCTGGATGTCGCAGATCACCAGCGGCAGCTCGAGCATGACGGCCAGGCCGATCGTCTCGGCCTTGAGCGCGATACCCGGACCCGACGTGGCGGTCACCCCGAGGTGCCCGCCGTAGGCGGCTCCGAGTGCGGCCCCGACCCCGGCGATCTCGTCCTCGGCCTGAAAGGTCGTGACCCCGAAGTTCTTGTGCTTGCTCAGCTCGTGCAGGACGTCGGAGGCCGGGGTGATCGGGTAGGCGCCGAGGAACACCGGCAGGCCGGACAGCCGCCCGGCGGCGATCAGCCCGTACGCCAGCGCCAGGTTGCCGGTGATGTTGCGATAGCGCCCCTGTGCCATCGCGGCCGGTCTCACCTCGTACCGGACCGCGAACGCCTCCGTCGTCTCGCCGAAGTTCCAGCCGGCGCGGAAGGCGGTGATGTTGGCGTCGCGCAGGTCGGCCTTGGCGGCGAACGTGGTGGAGAGGAACTCGATGGTCGGCTCGGTGGGACGTCCGTACATCCACGACAGCAGCCCGAGCGCGAACATGTTCTTGGCCCGCGCCGCGTCCTTGCGGGACAACCCGAAGTCCTTGACCGCCTCCACCGTGGTCGCGGTCAGGTCCAGCTCGTGCAGGTTGAAGTCCTCCAGCGAGCCGTCCTCCAGCGGGTTCTGCTCGTAGCCGGCGCGGGCCAGGTTGCGCTTGGTGAAGTCGTGGGTGTCGACGATGACGCTGGCGCCGGGGCGCAGGTCCGGACGGTTGGCGCGCAGTGCGGCCGGGTTCATTGCCACCAGCACGTCAGGGGAGTCGCCGGGGGTCAGGATGTCGAAGTCGGCGAAGTGCACCTGGAAGCTGGACACCCCTGCCATCGTCCCGGCCGGCGCCCGGATCTCCGCCGGGAAGCTCGGCAGGGTCGACAAGTCGTTGCCGAACGCAGCCGTCTCCGCGGTGAAGCGTGCCCCCGTCAGCTGCATGCCGTCGCCGGAGTCACCTGCGAACCGGATGATGACGCGCTCGAGCTGTTTGACCTGCTTGGACACCAACGACCCCTCTGACGGTTACTGCCGCTGTCAACCGTATGTCACGCCGCGGACAGCTCGGCTATCTCGTCCTGGCTCAGCCGCACCTGTGCGGCGGCGACGGAGTCGCGGATCGACTCCGGTCGCGAGGACCCGGGAATCGGCAGGCACACCGGCGACAGCGCCAGCAGCCAGGCGAGGCAGACCTGCTGCGGGCTCACACCGTGTCGGTCGGCGACCGTGGCGAAGTCCGAATGGGTCGAACCGAGGTCGGCTGCCTCCCGCGCGCCACCCAGCGGGCTCCACGGCAAAAAGGCGATGCCGAGCTCGGTGCACAGTTCGAGCTCGGGCAGGCTGGAGCGGAACTTCGGGGACAGCTGGTTCTGCACGCTGACCAACCCGTCGCCGAGGATGTCCTGGGCCTCCCGGATCTGGTCCCGATCGGCGTTGGAGATGCCGACCCGCTCGACCAGGCCGGCGTCCAGCAGTGCTGCTAGGCCGCCCATGGTGTCGGCGTACGGGACCTCGGGATCGGGTCGGTGGTGCTGGTAGAGGCCGATCGAGTCGACCCCCAGTGCCCGCAGGGACGCCTCACACGCCTGCCGGAGGTACCCGGGACGGCCGTTGAGGCCCCACTTCCCTCCGTCGCGGGTGTGACCACCCTTGGTGGCGACCAGCACGCCGGCGGTGTCGCCGCGAGACTGCAGGGCGTCGGCCACGACGCGCTCGTTGTGGCCGAGCTGCCCGTCGGGGGTGTACGCGTCCGCCGTGTCGATGAGGGTGACGCCTGCGTCCAGGGCCGCGTGGATGGTGGCACGGGAGCGTTCTGCGTCGGGATGACCCTCGACCGACAGGGGCATGGCACCGAGGCCCACCGGGCTCATGGACAGGTCGCCGACACGGCGTGCAGAAGTCATGTGTCCCACCCTGACACGGACGCGCCGACCCCGCCTCGTCGACGAGCCGCTGCAGCAGCCTCCGACGATGGCGATCGTGCACCACACAGCCGGTGCCAGCACGGACTACTCGGTGCAGCGGGCGTACGCGATCTCGCGCAGCATCCAGAACAGCCACTTCGACCGAGGATGGGTCGACGCTCGCCCGCCGCTCGCCACGGAAGCCGCCGGCCTGCCGGTGGAGGCGGTCCAGCACCAGCTGAACCTGCGCGGTGCCGCTGGTCGCCGACTCGCCGTTCCTGAGGTCCGACAGCTTGCTCGCTGAGTCTCCTCGTCACAGCCGGCCGAACGCCTAGACTCACCCACGTGTCCGGCTATCCAAGTGAGTACGGCTTGGCGTACGTCATCGTGCTGGCGGTCGCGCTGGTGGGTGCCGGGCTGGCCGCGGGCATGCTGGGCGCGAACCGTTTCCTGCGCCCGTCACGCCCGACACACCAGAAGCTGCTCACCTACGAGTCCGGCGTGGACCCGGTCGGCGACGGCTGGGCACAGGTGCATGTGCGCTACTACGTCTACGCCTACCTGTACGTCGTCTTCGCCGTCGACGCGGTGTTCCTGTTCCCGTGGGCGACGGTGTTCGTGGCGATCGGCTGGGTGAGCGTGGTGGAGATGGCGATCTTCGTCGCGTTCATCGCCGTCGGGCTGGTGTACGCCTGGCGTACCGGGGTGCTGACGTGGACATGACCGACCTCGCTCCCGGCGCCGCGCCGGCCCCGGTCTCGCTCCCGGACCCGACACTGGGCCCGGGGTCGACGCTCGCGCCCAAACCGGTCCGCTTCGTCCTCAACTGGGGGCGGGCGTACTCGCTGTGGGTCTTCAACTTCGGCCTGGCCTGCTGCGCGATCGAGTTCATCGCCACGTCGATGGCCCGCCACGACTTCATCCGGCTCGGCGTCATCCCGTTCGCGCCAGGTCCTCGCCAGGCCGACCTCATGGTGGTGTCGGGCACCGTCACCGACAAGATGGCGCCGGCGATCAAGCGGCTGTACGAACAGATGCCGGAGCCCAAGTACGTCATCAGCTTCGGCTCGTGCGCCAACTCCGGCGGCCCGTACTGGGACTCCTACTGCGTCACCAAGGGCGTCGACCAGATCATCCCGGTGGACGTCTACGTGCCGGGATGTCCGCCGCGGCCGGAGGCGTTGCTGCAGGGCATCGTGAAGCTGCAGGAGCAGATCGCCGGGGAGTCCCTGCCCCAGCGCTACGCCCAGGGCTCGGGACAGCGGGATGCGGCTTCGCTGCGCCAGCCGCTGATCCGGCCGCCCGAGGTCACCCCGTGAGCGACGAGACCGGCTGGTCGGCGTCGGTGGTGGAGGCCCTGACAGGGGTGCTCGGGGAACCGCCGGCGACCGACGACACGTTCGGCCCGCTGGCGATCGACCTGCCCGCCGACCGCTGGGTCGAGACCGCCCGGCGGCTGCGTGACGACTGCGGCGCCACCTACTTGGACTGGTTGTCCGCGGTCGACGAGCTCAGCGACGGCTTCCGGGTCGTCGTGCACCTCGCCCGGCTCGGACAACCGGTCGAGCACGTCTGCCTGCGCACGCTGCTGCCGCGCACCCGGCCCGTGCTCGACTCGCTGGTGCCGGTGTACGCCGGGGCCGGGTGGCACGAGCGGGAGACCCACGAGATGTTCGGGGTCGAGTTCACCGGCGGGGTCGCGATGGACATCCTGCTGCTGCCCGAGGACTTCGAGGGCCACCCGTTGCGCAAGGACTTCGTGCTGGCCTCGCGGGTCGCACAGCCGTGGCCCGGGGCCAAGGAACCGGGGGAGTCGGACAGCTCGCACGCGCAGTCCGCACCGGCACGGCGGACGATGCGGCCGCCAGGGGTGCCGGAGCCGGCGGTCTGGGGGCCCCGTGCGCCGGGGTCGCCGGCGCCGGACCCGCTGGCGGCGGCGGTGCCGACCGCGCCGACCCGACCACGCCGGGAGCGCCGGACCGCCGAGGCGGCCCCACCGGCCCCGCCGGCCGCATCCCCCGATCCGGGCCCGAGCCCCACGGACGGTGGCGATGGCTGAGGTCCTCGACGTGGCGCTGCGCTGCGCTGCTGTGCTGACCGCCTTCCTCACCCTGCCGCTGTTGGTCGGGCAGGCCGAGCACAAGGTGATGGCGCACATGCAGTCGAGGACCGGACCGATGTACGCCGGCGGCTTCCACGGCTGGGCGCAGCTCGTCGCCGACGGCGTGAAGTTCATGCAGAAGGAAGACGTGATCCCCGCTCGCGCCGACCGCGTCATCTTCGCACTCGCACCGGCGGTCGCGCTGGTCCCGTACCTCGTGGTCATGGTGGCCATCCCCCTCGGCCCGGGGCTGGTCGGCCAGGACCTCGACGTCGGGCTGTTCTTCGTCCTCGCCGTGATGGGGGTCGGGGTGCTCGGCACGCTGATGGGCGCCATCGCCAGCGCCAACAAGTACAGCCTGCTCGGCGGCCTGCGCGTCGCCGTGCAGCTGATGAGCTACGAGCTGCCGTTCGTGCTCGCCGCCGCCAGCGTGGCCATGGCCGCGGGGACGCTCTCGCTGGTCGGGATCGTCGGCGCCTGGCAGTGGTGGTGGTTGCTGTGGCAGGCGCCGGCGCTCGTGGTCTTCCTGGTCGCCGGGCTGGCCGAGCTCGCCCGCCCGCCGTTCGACATGCCGCTGGCCGATGCGGAGCTCGTGATGGGTCCCTTGACCGAGTACGGCGGCATGCGCTTCGCGATGTTCCTGCTCGCTGAGTACGCCGGCATCGTCGTGCTCGCCGGACTCACCAGCGTGCTCTTCCTGGGCGGCTGGCACGGACCGTTCGAGGACCAGCTGGGCTGGCTCTGGACGCTCGCCAAGGTCGGCCTCGTCTCGTTCCTCGTCATCTGGGCGCGCGTCGCGTACCCCCGGCTGCGCGAGGACCAGCTGCAGTCACTCGCCTGGAAGGTGTTGGTCCCCGTGGCCCTCGCACAGCTCGTGCTCACCACGGTCGTCGCGGTCGTGCTCGCGTGACCCGCTTCGGCTCGGGTCTGCTGGCCGGCCTCAAGGTGACGTGGCGCAACCTGGTGCGCCGCTCGGTCACCCAGCACTACCCGGACGTCAAGCCCGAGCTGCCGCCGCGCTCACGCGGTGTGATCGCGCTGCAGGAGGAGAACTGCACGGTGTGCATGCTGTGCGCCCGCGAGTGCCCGGCGTGGTGCATCCACATCGACTCCCACAAGGAGGTCACCCCTGCTGAGGTCGAGGGGGGCAGGGACCGCAGCCACAACATGCTGGACCGCTTCGCGATCGACTTCTCGCTGTGCATGTACTGCAGCATCTGCATCGAGGTGTGTCCCTTCGACGCGCTGCACTGGAGCCCGGAGTTCGAGTACGCCGAGCACGACATCACCGACCTCGTGCACGAGAAGGACCGGCTGCGCGAGTGGATGTGGACCGTGCCCCCACCGCCGGCGCTGGACCCGGCCGGCGAGGAGCCCAAGGAGATCAAGGCCGCGGAGATCGCCGCCGCGAAACGGGCGGCTCCGCCGCCTCCCGTCGACCCGGCCGGGCCGCAGTGACCCCTGAGCTCGTCGTCTTCTGGCTGCTGTCGGTGCTGACCGTGGCCTCGGCGGTCATGGTCGTGAGCACGCCGCACGTCGTGCATGCTGCGCTGTGGCTGGTGGTCACCCTGGGTGCGGTCGCCGGCTGCTTCCTGGTCCTCACCGCCGAGTTCGTGGCCTGGGTGCAGGTGCTCATCTACGTGGGCGCCGTGGTGGTCCTCCTGCTGTTCGCGCTGATGCTGACCCGCTCACCGGCGTCGACGACCGGTGCGACGAGCCGCAACCGGCCGGTGGCGGCCTTCGCGGGGTTCTCCACGTTCGGCGTGTTGGCCGTCGTGCTCACTTCCGGGTTCCGCGGGATCGTGCTCGACCTCGACAGCCAACCTGACCAGCTGGGCGGGGCGGCACCACCGGAGCGGATCGGCGACACCCGCAGCGTCGGTGAGGCGATCTTCACCCACTGGGTGCTGGCCTTCGAGGTGCTCAGCGTGATCCTGCTGGCGGCGTTGATCGGCGCCATCGTGGTGTCCGGCCGGGTGCGCGACCGCGACCGCCAGAAGGCAGCCGCGGGGGGTGGGTCCTGATGCCGCTGCTGCAGCCGCTGCTGCTGAGCTCCGCGCTGTTCGGTATCGGCGTGTACGGCGTGCTGTCGCGCCGCAACGCGGTCCTGGCCCTGATGGGTGTCGAGCTCATGCTCAACGCCGTCATGCTCAACCTCGTCGCCTTCGACGTGTGGCTGCGCGACAGCCTGCTGACAGGGCAGGTGTTCACGCTGTTCGTCATCGCCCTGGCCGCTGCCGAGATCGGGCTCGGCCTGGCGATCGTGCTGCGCCTGTTCCGGGCGTACGGCACCGTCGACGTCGACGCGCTGGCGGACGACCGGCGCGCCGACCCGGTGCACGTGACATGACCGAGCTGACGTCGGTGGGGGGCATGCCCTGGGCGCTGGCGAGCATGATCGGCCTGCCGGTGCTGGTGGCGCTGCTGGTCGCCACCGCACGGGAGGCAAGCCAGGCCGCGCGGATCGCGATCGCGGGAGCCGGCGCGACGTGGATCGTGGTCGTGGTCGCCGCGGCCGGCCAGCTCGGTGACGACGTGCCGCAGGCCGGGGCGTACGCGGGGGGCGGGGAGCCGGTGCTCGGGGTCAGCCTCGCGCTGTCCTTCGACGCGCTGTCCGCGGCGGTCGCGGTGCTCGCGGCCACCATCGGCCTGCTGGTGCAGGTGTACTCCTGCGCCTACCTCGCCGGTGACCCGCGGTACCGCTCGTACGCCTGCATCGTGACCGTCTTCGTGGCGGCCATGAACACCGTGCTGCTCGCCGACGACCTGATCGTGTTGCTGGTCGGCTGGGAGGTGATGGGCGTCTGCTCCTACCTGCTGATCGCGCACCACTGGGAGCTGCCGGCCGCGCGCGACGGCGCGGCCAAGGCGTTCGTGATGACCCGGTTCGCCGACCTCGGGCTGCTGGTGGCGATCATCGTCGTGGGTGCGAGCGTTGGTAGCTACCGGATCAGCGACCTGCTGGTGGCGGTGGAGTCCGGTCGGCTGTCCGACTCGACGATCACCGCGGTCGGCCTGCTGGTGCTGCTCGCGGTGGTCGGCAAGTCCGCCCAGTTCCCGCTGCACACCTGGCTGCCCGACGCGATGCCCGGCCCGACGCCGATCAGCGCCCTGATCCACGCCGCGACCATGGTGGCCGCCGGGGTCTACTTGGTCGCCAGGCTGCTGCCGGTGATCGCGGCCAGCACCGTGACGGCGGTCGCACTCGGGCTCCTCGCCGTCGTCACGATGGTGCTCGGGGCGGCGTTCGCACTGGCCGCCGACGACGTCAAGCGGGTGCTGGCCTGGTCGACGGTGAGCCAGCTGGCGTACATGTTCGCCGCGCTCGCCGTCAGTGGCTACGTCGCCGCGATCGGACACCTGATCGTGCACGGCGCGTTCAAGGCGCTGCTGTTCCTGGCGGCGGGCTGTCTCGCGCACGCGGTCGGCTCGACCGCGATCGCGGCGATGGGCGGGCTGCGCCGGCCGATGCCGTGGACGTTCTGGTCGACCACGATCGGGCTGGCGGCCCTGGTGGGGCTGGTCCCGACCGCCGGGTTCTTCAGCAAGGACGCAGTGTTCGGCGCGGCCCTGGACGCCACCCACGTGCAGACCGGCGCGCCGGTGTGGCTGGCCTGGCTGGTCCTGGTGGCCGGCCTGGCGACCGCGGTGCTGACCGCCGCGTACGCGACTCGGCTGTGGCTGCTGGTGTTCTTCGGAGCGGCGAGGGCGTCGCGCCAGGCCGACACGGTGCACGAGGCCCCAGCGGCCATGCGCGTCCCGGTCGCCGTGCTGGTCGTGCCCACCCTGCTGCTCGGTCCGGCGGTGCTGGCGCCCGGCTGGCTGGGCGCGCAGGCCGAGCCGTTCCATCTCGGGATCGCCGTGCTCAGCACGGTGCTGGTGGTGCTCCCGGGGCTCGCGGTGTGGGCGGCCTGGCGCCCGGGCGTGGACCCGGCACGGCGGCTGGGACGAGCGCGCCGGGTTCTAGCCCGCGAGCTGCGGGTCGACGACGGCTACGACCGGGCCGTCGTACGTCCCGTCGGTGGCGCCGCACGGCTGGCGGTGGGTGGGGACGCCGACGTGGTCGAGGCGTACGTCCGGGGCACCGGTTGGGGGGCGGACCGCTCGTCGTGGCTGCTCGGACTGGCGCAGACCCGGAACGTGGCGACCTACGTGAGCCTGTCGGTCGTCGCGGTCGTGCTCGCCGGTGTGCTGCTCGGGGTGCTGGGATGACGGGCGGGGTGGCGGGCTGATGATGAGCGGCCTGCTCGTCGTCCTGCTCGCGCCGGTGCTCGGTGCACTCGCGGTCGGACTCGCCGGAGCACGGTGGACACCGCGAGCCGGTGCGCTGGTCGGCGTCGTGGTCTCGCTGGTCTCGCTGGCGGCGGTGCTCGTGGTCTGGTTCACCCGGTCGCCGGAGGAGTCCTTCGCCGGCGAGGTCGACCACGTGTGGATCGAGGCACTGTCGGTGCACTGGCACCTCGGCGTGGACGGCGCGTCCGTACCGCTGGTCTGCCTCACGGCTGTGCTGTCGGCCCTGTGCTGTGCCTGGCTGGCCGGGGAGCCGACGTCGTTGGCCGACGTCAGCCGTGGCGACACGCAGGCCGGACCGTCGACGCATGCCCTGCTCGCCCTGGTGCTCGTCGTGGAGGCGGCGTCGATCGGGGTGTTCGTCGCACTGGACCTGCTGCTGTTCTTCGTGTTCTTCGAGCTCGCGCTGGTCCCGATGTGGTTCGTGATCGCCTGGTGGGGCGACCCGCACGACGAGGCCGGTCGCCGGCAGGCCGCCACGCGGTTCCTGCTGTTCACGGTCACCGGATCCGCGCTCATGCTGGTCGGCTTCGTCGGGCTGGCCGCCCGGACCGGGACGCTGCAGATCCCCGAGCTCGCCACCCTGGCACCGGGTATCACCGGGACGTTCGAGCTCGCGCTCGCCGGGGCGATCGCCCTGGGCCTGGCCGTCAAGACCCCGATCTGGCCGCTGCACATCTGGCTGCCCGACGCGCACGCGAGCGCGCCCACCGTCGGGTCGGTGCTGCTGGCCGGGGTGTTCCTCAAGCTCGGGACGTACGGCTTCATCCGGATCCTGGTCCCGGTGCTGCCCGAACCGACCGCACGGCTCGCGCCGTACCTCGCCGGGTTCGCCGTGGTCGGCATCGTCTACTCCGCGCTGGCCTGCCTGCGCCAGCGTGACCTCAAGCGGTTGATCGCGTACTCAAGCGTCGGTCACATGGGCTTCGTGGTGCTGGGGATCGCCACCCTGAACGAGTCCGGGATGGCGGCCGCGATCTTCGCCAGCGTGGCACACGGCGTGATCACCGGGCTGCTGTTCTTCCTCGCCGGGGCGATCAAGGACCGGCACGGCACCGCGGTGCTCGCCAGGCTCGGTCACGGCATGTACACCCGCGCACCCTGGCTCGCTGTCGCGTTCGGCTTCGGCTGCCTGGCCAGCCTGGGAGTGCCCGGGCTGGCCGGCTTCTGGGGCGAGCTTCTCGCGCTGCGCGGCGCGTACGAGGCGGGGCTGGACGGCGGTGTGCTGTCCCGGGCGACCGCGTGGACGGTGCTCGGGGTCGCCGCGGTGGGGATCGCGCTGACCACGGCGTACTTCACCGGCCTGATGCGCCGGCTGCTGCAGGGTGATCCCGCAGCTGCGGAACCGGTGACTGCCGCGGGCACAGCCACAGCCACAGCCACAGCCGTCGCCGCGGCGACCGACCTGGACCGCCGGGAGGCCGTGGTGGTCGGGGTGCTCGTGCTCGCCACCGTGCTGCTCGGCCTGCTCCCGCTGGTGCTGACTGCGCCGATCGGCGAAGCGCTGCCCTGGCTGCTGGGCGGTGGGCGGTGACGTTCGACTGGCTGGCGTTGGCCCCCGTCGTCATCGTCTCGGTCACCGCTGTCGTGGTGCTGCTCGCGGACGCGTTTGCCGGTGTCCGCCGCTGGGCTATGGCCACGGTCGGTTCGATCGTCGCGCTGGTGGCCTGCGGCGTCGTCACCGCGGTGCTGGACGGCGACCCCCGAGCGACGATGTGTTCGCAGGCAGCCGGTGTCGGCGGGGTCGGCCCGGTCACCCGCTGCAGCTACGCCGTGGACGGCTTCACGGTGCCGCTGTGGTGGATCGTGCTGGCGGCCTCCGCGCTGGTGGTGCTGCTCGCGGCCGCGTCCGCGAGCGACCTGGCCACCCCGCCAGGGGAGCTGCACTTCCTGCTGCTCGCCTCGGTCGCCGGGGCGCTCACGCTGGCCGCGGCCCGCGACCTGGTCACCCTCGTCGTGGCGCTGGAGCTGGTGTCGCTGCCCTCGATCGCGCTCGTCGCGGTCCGCCGCGGCGACCACCTCGCGGCCCGGTCGGCCTGGACCTTCTTCCTCGCCTCGGTCACCGCCACCGCGATCACTCTGATGGGTGCCTCGCTCGTCTACGGCGCCACCGGCAGCGTGCACTACGGCGACATCGCCGCTGCCATCGAGAACGGTGCGCTGCCGCTCGAGGTGCTCCGGACCGGCGTCGTCTTCCTGCTCGCCGGCCTGATCTTCAAGATCGGCGCCGTCCCGTTCCACATGTGGGTCCCCGACACGTACGCCGGCGCGGACACGGCAGTCGCGGCGTACCTCTCGGTGGTGTCCAAGACTGCCGGCTTCGCCGGGCTGCTGATCGTCCTGGCGTTGCCGTTCGAGGCGATGAGCGACACCTGGTCGCCGATGATGGCGGTCGTCGCCGGCGTCACCATGACGGTCGGCAACCTGGCCGCCCTGCGCAGCAGCGACGCCATCGGACTGCTCGCCTGGTCCTCGGTCGCCCAGGCCGGGTTCGTCCTCGCGCCGGTCGCCGCGCTGCTGCTCGGACCCGCCGGGACCGACAGCGGTCTGTACGCCTCGATCCGCTACCTCGGCATCTACGCGCTGGCCAACATGGCTGCCTTCGCCGCCGTGGCGCACGTGCGCTCGCGTACCGGCCGCACCGACCTGGAGTCGTTTCGTGGGCTGCTGCGCCGCGACCCGCTGGCCGGTGTGACGCTGTCGTTCGCGCTGCTGGCACTGGCCGGGTTCCCCCCGGCAGTGATCGGGCTGGTCGCCAAGTACGTCGTGCTGCGGCCCGTGGTCGAGGACGGGCACGCCGTGCTCGCGGTGGTGATGGCGGTCAACGTCGCGATCGGGTTGGCGTACTACTTGCGGTTCCTGGTCGTGGTGCTGAGTCCTGCCTCGGTGGCTAGCGGTCGGGTTCTGGTGGTGGGGCAGCGGCACGGCCCGCGGCTGGCGATGGGACTGGGGCTCGCGGCCCTGCTCATCACATCGGCCTGGCCCGGCCTGGTGACCTCGGTCCTGCTGTAAACCCGTTGTGGGCTGTCGGTGGCGCAGGACAGGCTGACCTGCATGGATCGCACCGACGACATCCCGCCCGGCTGGGACGAACGCACCACCCTGACCACGATGCTCGACTACGCCCGCGACACCATGCGGGTCAAGTGCGGGGGCCTCAGCGACGAGGATGCGCGTGCCGCACCGCTGGCGACGTCACCCCTGATGAGCATCGCCGGTCTCGTCAGCCATGCCCGCTGGGTGGAGAACGACTGGTTCGACCGGGTCTTCCTCGGCGGCGAGGACCTCGGCCCGTGGACCTCCGGCGAGCCCGACCGTGAGTTCACCGTCGCCCTCGACGTACCGCTGTCGCAGCTGCTCGAGGAGTACGCCGCGGACGCGGCTCGGCACCGCGAGATGGTGACTCGTATCGATCTCGACACCCGCGCGGTCCGCATTCATGGGGGCATCGGGGAGGCGGTCACGCTGCGCTGGATCCTGCTGCACCTGATCGAGGAGACAGCCCGCCACAACGGCCACGTCGACATCCTGCGCGAGCTGGCCGACGGGGTCACGGGCACGTGAGCGAGCCGCTGCTGTTGGCGCAGGTCAGCGACACCCACATCGACGGCAGCGAGCGCTGCACCCAACGGTTGCGCGCCGTGGTCGAGCAGCTGAACTCGCTGCGACGGCTCGACCTCGTGGTCGTGACCGGCGACATAGCTGACCACGGCGAGCCGCAGGAGTACGCACTGGCCCGCCGCTTGCTCGACCGGGTCGAGGCCCCGGTGCACTGCCTACCGGGCAACCACGACAAGCGCGGCGCGTTCCGCACGGGGCTCGGCCTGCCCGCAGACGTCGGGCCGATCGACGACGAGACGAGGCTCGGCCAGGCGACCGTGATGATGCTCGACTCCACCGTGCCTGGCGAGGACGGAGGCTGGCTCGCGGACTCCAGCCTCGAGCGGGTACGCCACGCGGCACCCGACCGCGTGCTGGTGATCTGCTTCCACCACCCGCCGGTGCTGCTGAACAGCGCAATCGTCGACCCGATCCGCCAGCACGGCGAGGAGCGACTGGCCGACGTGATCGCCGACCGGACCGCCCCGACGTACCTGCTGTGCGGCCACGCGCACGTCGCCGCAGCGACCACGTTCGCCGGCGTACCGCTGATCATCGGGCCGGCGACGTCGACCCGGCTGGGGCCGGACTGGGATCCCGCCGCCGGTGTCCTCGCGTTCGACGCTCCGCCCGGCTATGCCCTGCATGTGCTCGACGGGGATCGTCTCACGACGCACTTCCGGTTCGGGTAGTTCGTCGGGGCACCCACTCGGCGCGCGGCCGCTCACATCTCTGCCCCCGTCGATGGAGGACGTTGCTCGCCGGCAGGGCTAGGGATGCCGTAAACCGATGCGAGCCGCCGACACGCGGCCGGGTCGTCCAGAATCTCCGTGCTGTCGCAGAACTGGTCGACCGACCCGATCAGCGGGAGCGCCCGTAACTCAGGGTCGTCCACCCGCCGCAGGCACCCATCGGAGAACCGATCCGCTCCCAGCACCGTCGCCGGCCGGTCGTGGAAGCGGCGGGCTGAAGGGTCGAGGGCATCGCCGGTCATCTCGTTGTGGCGGACGGCCAGGCAGGCGTACGCCGCGGTGAGGGCCGCCTCCCGACCGAGCAGATGTGGTGCGGCCACGGCACCGTGCAGATGAGTCTCCAGCCCGTCGCGCCGACCGAGTGGGGCGAAAGCGGTCCCCAACCACTTGCCGTACGGCGCGTACGTCCGTTCCTGCAGCAGAACGAGCCGCTTTGCCTCGCGCACCAGCCGTGCGGCCACGACGCTCGAACCCAGGTCGTCGCCGATCTCGTGCGTACGTTGCACCCATGGCTCCTCCTGGGCGAGCCGCCGCCATTGGCAGGCCTGCAGCCACCACCACATGTCGTCGGGGTACCAGGCGAGCAGCTGGCGTACCCCCGCGAGCTCGCCGGAGGGGTCGTGGAACACCGGGCCGGCGGTGGTCCCCAGGAGTCGCTGCTGGGGTACGAGCAGCCAGTCCTGGACAGACATGCCGCGTCGCGGGTCCAAGCCGAGCTGCGCGACCAGCCAGTCGTCGAGCGTCGTGACCTCGACATGGTGCCGGTCCAGTCGACCGTCCCTCCCCATCGACAGCGGATGCCCGTCGTACGTCGCCGGCAGCCGGGCGTCGAGGTCGGCGCGCGTACCCTGCAGGTCATCAGCCGCGACAAACACCGTCGCGCGTGGGCCCCAGTCGTGGTCGGTGGAACGCTCGTCGTCGTGGCGGAGGACGTCGGACCCGGCGCCCAGCAGCCCGGCGGCGTACGGGGTGGCGGCGAGCAGGGGCGCCAGGACGTCGTCGTGGAAGCCGCGGCAGAGCTCGGCCCCGGAACCCATCCTCAGCGGTAGTTGGTGAACTGCACCGCGAAGTCGAGGTCGGCGCCCTTGACCAGCTGCTGCACGGCCTGCAGGTCGTCGCGTTTCTTGCCCGAGACCCGCAGCTCGTCGCCCTGCACCTGCGCCTTGACCCCCTTGGGGCCCTCGTCCCGGATCAGCTTGGCGACCTTCTTGGCCTGCTCCTGGGAGATCCCGTCCTTCAGGGTCGCGTTGATCTTGGTGTCCTTGCCCGACACCCGCGGGTCGTCGGGCTCCAGCGCCTTCAGCGAGATCCCCCGCTTGATGAGCTTCTCTTTGAAGACGTCCAGTACGGCGTGCGCACGCTCCTCGGCATTGGCGGTGATCTCGATCCCGAGATCGCCCTTCCACTCGATGGTGGCGCCGGTGTTCTTGAAGTCGAAACGTTGGCTGAGCTCGCGCGCCGCCTGGTTCAGCGCGTTGTCGGCCTCCTGCTTGTCGATCTTGCTCACGATGTCGAACGACGAGTCGCCGGCCATGACGCCCTCCAGATGGGTCGCAGTTTGCTCGGATCCGGCGGTCAGCCTAGTCCGGTGGCCCCGCTCGCACACCGGTCAGTGAGACTGGGGTCATGCCCGAACGCCTCAGCGTCGCCCAGGCACAGCGGGAGTTCGCCGCCGAAGGCACCTACCTCAACACCGCCACCCTCGGCCTGCCGCCAACCCGCAGCTGGGACGCCCTGCAGGGCGCGCTCGAGGAGTGGCGGACCGGTGACGCCGATCCGCTCGCCTACGACCGTGCCCTTGGCTCGGCGCGCCGCTCGTACGCACGGATCGTAGGGATGGACCCGGATTGCGTCGGTGTGGGCAGCCAGGTCTCCGCCTTCGCGGGCGTGATCGCGGCGTCGTTGCCGGACGGGGCCGAGGTGCTCACGGCCGAGGGCGACTTCACCAGCATCCTGTTCCCGTTCCTGGCCCAGGCACACCGCGGCGTCACCGTCCGCTGCGTACCGCTGGAGTCGATCGCTGCGTCGGTACGCGAGAGCACCACGGTGGTGTCGGTGTCCTCGGTGCAGTCCGCGGACGGCCGGCTCGTGGACCTGGACTCGCTGGAGGCGGCGTCCGCGGCGACGGGGACGCGGGTGCTGCTGGACACCACGCAGTCGACCGGGTGGCTGCCGGGTGATGCCGGCCGTTTCGCCTACAGCGTGTGCGCCGGTTACAAGTGGCTGCTGGCGCCCCGTGGCACCGCGTACGTCACGGTTCTGCCCGACCTGCTCGACGAGCTCGTGCCACACCTGGCCGGCTGGTACGCGGGCGACGACCCGTGGTCCAGCGTGTACGGGGCTCCGTTGCGGCTGGCGCCGGACGCCCGGCGGTTGGATCTGTCACCGGTCTGGCACTCGTGGGTCGCTGCCGCCCCGTCGTTGGAACTGCTCGAGGAGGTGGGCCTGCCGGGCCTGCACGACCACTCCGTCGGCCTCGCCAACCGCTTCCGCACGGCAGTGGGGATGGACAGCGCCGACTCGGCGATCGTGTCGTTGCCGGTGGGTGGCGGTGCTGCACAGGCCGTCTCCGACGCCGGCATCGTGGCTGCCGTGCGCAACGGTCGGCTGCGTCTGTCCTTCCACCTGTGCAACGACGAGGACGACGCTGACCACGCGGCGGGAGTGCTCCGCACGCACCTGGTGGCCTGACCCTGCGTACCGGCTGGACGCCACCGCTGCGCTATGGTGTGCGTCGCTCGTACGTCGGCACGCCGCCGCTCGGCGAGCACCCGGCAGGTTGCCCGAGCGGCCAATGGGAGCGGACTGTAAATCCGTCGGTGTATGCCTACGCAGGTTCGAATCCTGCACCTGCCACCGGGTCTGCACACAGCAGATGAGCGCCGTACGCGCCGTCCGTTCAGCGATGATCTACGTCGACGCCCCGGCGGCCGTCTGTGACCGCACCCACGTCGTCAACGAGGTGAGGATGATCTGCTCGCGCGAGCACGGCGGTGCGGCTTGACGCACCGGGGATACGGTGGACCTGATGGTCCCCGAAGCAAGCGCCGGCGACAGCGGACGCCGCGGACACCCCCGCGCCGGCCGGGGCTCCAGCAGGCTGCGCGTGGAGACCCTGCGGATTCCGTGTGCCCACGTCGGCGGCGAGGACCCGATCCCGCTCGTGGACAGCCTGCTCGAGGCCCCGCTCGAGACCACCGAGCTACCGGAGCCCATCGCAGGCGCGCCTGTCGCAAGGCCACGATCCCTGCATCCGTACCTCATGCAGAACCGGTACGACCGGGACCGGGTGGACACGGAACTGGACTGCATCGTGCTGGAGAACGAGTACGTGCGCGCGCAGTTCCTCCCTCAGCTCGGGGGCCGGCTCTGGTCACTGGTCGATCTCGTCACCGGCCGTGAGCTGCTGTATCGCAACGGTGCCATCCAGCCGGCGAACCTTGCTCTGCGAAATGCATGGTTCGCCGGGGGCGTGGAGTGGAACATCGCAACGAAGGGGCACGCGCCACACACCGCCTCGCCGCTGCACGCCGCGCTTGTCACCGGGCCCGACAATGTGCCGACACTGCGCATGTGGGAGTTCGAACGGTTGCGCCGTGTGGTGTTCCAGGTCGATGCAAGGCTGCCACCGGGCTCGAAGGCGCTCTACGTGCACGTCCGGATCCGGAACCCGAACGCCGACGCGGTCCCCATGTACTGGTGGTCCAACGCAGCAGTGCCCGAACGGATGGACGTGCGTGTCATCGCACCAGCGACCCGCGCCTACGCCACCGGCACCGACGGGACCGTCCGGGTGGTGCCCATCCCCGTCCACGAGTCGAGCGACCGGACGTGGCCCGCCCACAGCGCGTACACCGCCGACACGTTCTTCGACCTCGCCAACCGATCCAGGCCATGGATCGCGGCCGTCGACGCCTCCGGACACGGCCTGGGGCATGTGTCGACCGACCGCCTGATCGGGCGCAAGCTCTTCTGCTGGGGCAACGGAACGGGAGGGCGTCGTTGGCAGCGATGGTTGTCGCCCGAAGGTGGCGCATACCTGGAGATCCAAGCCGGGTTGGCTGCTACCCAGCTCGAGCACATCATGATGCCGGCCAGCGGGAGCTGGTCCTGGGTGGAGGCATACGGAGACGTCGCGGCCGATCCCACCATCTGCCACGGCGACGACTGGGCGGCAGTCACCCGGCACCTCGACGAACGCATGGATCGACTTGCAGGTGCGAGTGCCCTGGCCGAGGCCCTCGATCAGGCCACGGCGGTGGCCGACGTTCCCCCGGCGGCCATGCTCTGCCGCGGGAGCGGGTGGGGGGCCCTCGAGCGCGAGACCCGGACAGTCGCCGGCGAGGGGTGGGTCAGCGAGAGTGGGACTCCCTTTGCGACCGACACGATGGGTCCGGACCAGCAGGTCTGGCGAGACCTGCTGCGCGGGGACCCCTCCGCTGGAACCGCCCTGCTGCACGCTGACCCGCGGACCCCACCCCGCTCGTACGTCATGGGTGAGGTGTGGAAACGCCTGCTGTCCCGGTCCCCTTCGTCGTGGGCTCGCGACTACCACCTCGGCGTGTTGGCTCACGCTCGTGGCGATCTGGTCGCCGCTCACCAGTTCTACTCCGCCTCGGTGGCCGAGCAGCCGACGGCATGGGCGCTTCGAGGGCTGGCACGCATCGCCCGCGAGAAGGGAGATCTCCCGGCCGCGGCAGACCTGCTCGGCACGGCCGCGGCGCGGGCCCCCGGTGAGCCGTCGATCATGGTCGAGGCCATCACCGTGGCACTCGAGGCGGGCGACGGCCCCGCTGCCTGGGCACTCGTGGATCGTGCGCCCCCGGGCGTGCGGGAGATCGGCCGGGTACGACTCCTCGAAGCCCGAGCCGCCCTCGCCTGCGGCGCCCACCCCCGAGTGGCCCAGTTGCTAGCCAGCGCCATCGTGGTACCAGACCTCCGCGAAGGCGAGACATCACTGAGCGACCTCTGGCTCCAGATGTATCCCGACGAGCCCCTCCCCGCCGAGTACGACTTCCGGATGTGCTGACCTCGCTACCACTGCGCCGTTGGTGCGGGTGGCGAGCTGTTGGGCCCCGAGTGAGGTGAAGTCACGGCGACAGGCATTGACCAGACGTCTCCAGCAGAAGCTGCACCGCATCGGGCAGGTGGCGTTCGCGTGGGTGGATCCACACGTCGCTCTGACCAGCGCGGCACTGCTCGGCCCCGACGATGTCGCTGTCGGGATCTCGCACAGCGGCGTCACCCAGGACACCGTCGACCCGCTCGCACAGGCGCAGGCGAACGGTGTCACCACCATCGCCATCACCAACTTCCCCCGCTCCGCGCTCGCGTCGATCGCCCACCACGTGCTGACCACGGCGGCGCGCGAGACGACGTTTCGTTCCGGGGCCACCGCGAGCCGGCTCGCTCAGCTCACCGTCGTCGACTGCATCTTCGGGGGGTCGCGCAGCGCACCTACGAGGTCTCCCAGCACGCCCTCGAGGTCACGTACGACGCGGTGAAGGGACGGCGTCTCCAGCGCCGTACGGACACCCCGGGACCTGACCTGTGACCGGGCACGACGGACACCACAGCCCAGCCAGCAGCGTGCCGTCAGGGCCTCAGGCCCGGACGAGACGGATCCGCGCCTCGTCGGTGGCGGCGGTGGGGTCGGCCGTGGCCAAGGCAAGCCAGGCCGCGCCGCCGACGCCGTTGGGTGCGGACAGCAACGCGCCCGGGAGTCGCTGCGTGATCAGCGCCCGGAGTGTCTTCCCGATCGGGGAGTCCTCGCCCGCCACGCTTCCGGCAAGCACGATCGGCGTACGTTCCTCGGGCTGTCGGACCCTGCCGACCGTGCGCGCCAACAGACGTGCGGCCTCCTCGACGATGTCGTGCGCCGCCGGGTCACCCGCCGCGTATGCCGCCGTGACAAGCGGCGCCAGCTCGGCCAGCTGGACCGGCGGCCGGGCGTGCAGCGTGTGGATGACGCGCACCCGCCGCTCGTCCAGCTCGGGCCGCTGGGTCGCTGCGGGTGCGCCCAGGGCGCCCAGCTCGCGGAGCACCGAGGTGGCGAGCGGGCGCAGGGGCTCGGCTGCGTCCAGCGCATGCAGCGTCGCCCGGACGGCTTGGCGTCCGAGCCAGAAGCCGGACCCGTCGTCACCAAGGAGCCAGCCGTGACCGTCCATGGTTCGGACGACGCGACGGCCCCGCACCGCGCCGGCGACCGCGCCGGTGCCCGCGATCAGCACCGTGCCGTCGGCCTGCGTGGTGCCGGCGGCGAAGGCGACCTCGAGGTCCGATGCGTACGTCGCAGGACAGCCCAGCCCGACGTCGGACCAGACCCGGTCGAAGGCAGCTCGCACCTCGGGCCGGTGCAGGGCGGAACCGCCGGCCACGCCGACCACCGCGGCGCGCACCAGGGTCGGGTCGACACCCATGAGTGCGTCGCGGAGGGCTTGGCCGAGCGCCGCCGCCGCGCTGTCGGGGTGGGAGACCGGGTTGCCGCCACCAGCGATGCCGACGCGCAACGGACTCCCTTCGCGCGTCGCTACCAGGATGCGCGTGGAGGTGCCTCCGACGTCACCACCAAGGACGAGCCAGTGTCGAGCCACCGGGGACGTCATGTCGCGCTCCGATCTGAGCGAGATCGGCGCTTGCCGCACCGATTCGAGCAAGGTCACGGCCTGGTCGCGATCACCCGGTGCGCCTGTGAACTACTTGACATCGTCGCCTGCGTCGGCGACGTTCACGAGAAGGAAAGCCCCCGTCGGCCCGATGGTCACCTGCGGGACGCTTTGACCACGCGAGAGAAGAGGCGCGGATGGTAGCCAGCGTCAGTGCCGAAGCCTACCTGAGCGTCCTGACGCCGCTCCTGGACAAGGTCAGCGCGCAGGCTTCCGGGCCGGTGCAACGGGCGGCGGACATCGTCGCCTCGGCGCTGCAGGCCGATGGCGTCCTCCAGGCATTCGGGTCGGGCCACTCGGAGGCACTGGCGATGGAGCTCGCAGGCCGGGCGGGCGGCCTCGTACCCACCAACCGGATCTCGCTGCGCGACGTGGTCATCTTCGGGGGGGAGTCGCCTGACGTCCTCAGCAGGGGCGTCCTCGAGCGCGACCCGGACATCGCCCAGCGGCTGTACGACCTGGCCGGCCCGCATGCGTCAGACGTGTTCGTCATCGCCTCCAACTCCGGCGTCAACGGCTCGATCGTGGAGATGGCCAGGATCGTCAAGGAGCGAGAGCACCCGCTGATCGCCATCACGTCCATCACCCAGACCGCTGGGCTGGAGTCCCGGCATCCCTCAGGCACCAAGCTCGCCGACCATGCCGACGTCGTGCTCGACAACGGTGCGCCGTACGGCGACGCCGTGCTCGACCTGCCTGGTGGAGGCAAGGTCTGCGCGGTCTCCTCCATCACTGCTGCGTTGCTGGCGCAGCTGCTGGCAGCGGAGGTCGTCCGACGGCTCGTCGCTGCCGACGAGACTCCACCCGTCTACCTCTCCGCGAACATCCCGGGTGGTGACGAGCACAACAACGTCCTCGAACAACGGTACGCAGGTCGGATCCGGCGCACCGCGTGACTCACCAGACTGCATTCAAGGAGAGAAACGTATGAGCACCCCGAACAAGTACTCTCGCCGGATCTTCCTGCAGCGCGCCGGCTTGGCCTCCATCGCCGTGGCAGGCGGTACTTCCGCGCTGGCCGGCTGCGCCAGTGGCGGCGGTGGCGAAGAGGACGTGGTCAGTGGCGGAAGCGCCGAGCAGACCTCAGCCAACCCGTTCGGCGTCGACGCCGCTGACCCGCTGTCGGTCGTCATCTTCAACGGCGGGTACGGCGACGAGTACGCCAAGTTCCACGAGTCGCTGTACCAGGACCAGTTCTCCGACGCCGAGATCAGCCACGAGGCGATCACGGACATCCGCCAGCAGATGCAGCCCCTCTTCAACGCCGGAAGCCCACCCGATGTCCTCGACAACGCGGGCGCGGAGGCGATGCCCATCTCGACACTGGCCGATACCGGTCAGCTGACCGACCTCACGCAGCTGTTCGACGCCGACGCGATCGGGCAGGACGGCACCCCGATCCGCGACACCCTCAACCCGGTGGCGATCGAGTCGGCCGAGTACGCCGGCAAGCCGATGGTGCTCAACTACGCGCTCCAGGTCTACGGCCTCTGGTACGACCGGGCGTTGTTCGACCAGAAGGGCTGGGAGCCCGCAGAGACCTGGGAGGACTTCCTCGCGCTCTGCGAAGAGATCAAGGGCGCCGGGATGGCGCCGATGGCTCACCAGGGCAAGTACCCGTACTACATCCAGCAGGTCCTGATGGACCTCGCCGTCAAGCACGGTGGCCCCGAGGTCGCCTACGCCATCGACTCCCTCGAGCCCGACGCGTGGAAGCACGAGTCGATGAAGATGGCCGCCGAGGCACTGCTGGAGATCAAGTCCAAGGGCTACATGCTCGAGGGCACCGAGGGTCTCGACCACATCCAGTCGCAGACACAGTGGAACGAGCACAAGGCTGCCTTCATCCCGTGTGGCTCGTGGCTGGAGAACGAGCAGAAGAAGATCGCCCCTGCGGGTTTCGAGACGACCATCGCCCCGACACCCCTGCTGGACGGTGCGGCGCTGCCGTTCGACTGCACCCGGGTCGAGGCGGCCGAGGCCTTCGTCGTACCCGCCAAGGCGGCGAACCAGGCCGGAGGCCTGGAGTACTTGCGGATGATGTTGTCGAAGGAAGGTGCCGCGGAGTTCACCAAGCTGACGGCCGCCCCCACCATCGTCGATGGTGCGACCG
>Ga0136624_1000012_pt1 | contig 48552 bp, 55 predicted proteins | sample AntDrymUQ4692206_2_FD_104802 | JGI IMG/M metagenome (GOLD analysis project Ga0136624, IMG submission 104802) | Polar desert sand microbial communities from Dry Valleys, Antarctica - metaG UQ469 (22.06) | ecosystem: Environmental > Terrestrial > Soil > Desert | place: Antarctica: Dry Valley... | reverse complement strand
CAGGTGCGCGTAGAGCCTCGCACCGTCGACGCGGCGCTGCGCCACGGCGGCGTGCGCCGACCACGCCTCCGGGTGGGCGCAGACGGCGGCGTCCGCCGGGTCGACGGCCTCGATCGGGTAGGCCGCGAGGAACTCGCCGGAGAAGTCGCCGACGTCCCGCAGCCGCGCGGCTTGCAGCAACTCGACATGGCTAGCTGAACATCATCGCCGTTCAGTAGCTGAAGACCGTCGCGCCGTCTCCAATCCAGTCCCACAGCGGGGTCGCGCCGGCCAGCCGGGCGTTGGGGACCAGTGCCGACTCATCAAGCGCGCGAGCCTGGAAGCAGATCGGGCAGACCAGCAGCTCCCCGCCGCCGTCGCGATATTGCTCGAAGAGCCGCTGGACCGGCGGGGCACCCGCCGACTCGATCGCGTCGGCATACCCCGGGAGCCCGAGCCGCACCGCCTCCTTCGTGAGGAACATCGCCGTCGCCTTGCCCTTGGTGAGCGCCGCGGTGGCCACGAGGAACGCGACAGTGACCTTGTCGGCGTCCTCGTGCCCGGTCGTGAGATTGATGACGGCCTTGCCGTTATCGGCCATGACTGCTGCCTCCTCCTGTTGGTTGGTCACCTCAACGCCGTGACTTCGTGGCGCGGATGTCCGTCTACGCGGCTCTGGGTGGTGCTGGGCGCTGCTCGGCGAGTCGCCACTCCGGCCAGCCCTCCTCGAGGCGTCGGGCGGTGCGGCCGGCGGCGTGGAGCCGGCGCACGGCTTCGTGCGCGTAGGCGCAGAACGGGCCGCGGCAGTAGGCCACGATCTCGCGGTCGGCCGGCAGCTCGGCCAGCCGTTCGTGCAGCTCAGCCAGCGGGATCGAGCGCGCGCCCTCGATGTGGCCGGCGTCGAACTCCTCACCTGGGCGGACGTCGACGAGGACGACATCGCCGCGGCCGAGCCGAGCGATCAGCTCGTCGCGCCCGATCGCCTCGACGTCCTCGCCGAGGTACTCGCGCGCGGCCCGCTCCACTTCGGCCAGTCGGGTGACCGATGTACTGCGGAGCGCCAGCCAGAGTCCCAGCGCCGCATCGCCGGCGAGCGAGTAGCGGACCTTCGTGCCCTCGCGCACCCGGGTGACCATGCCCGCCGCGTACAGCGCCTGCAGGTGCTGGGAGGTGTTCGCCGTCGACTGCTCGCTCGCTCTCGCGAGATCCTCGACAGTGCGCGGCGCCTGCGCGAGCAGATCCAGCAGCTCGAGCCGCCGTGGACTGGCGAACGCCTTGCCCATCAGCGCGATCGCCTCGAACAGCGCATCCTTCTCAGGTCGACCAGTCACGATTGCTATTCAATATATCACTTGATAGCTTGTCAAGCGCTCTGCTCGAACGCTGTCCTCCGGAGGCCGACGTGTACTTCCGCCAGCTGCTCAACGACGACACCGCCTGCGCCTCCTACCTGTTCGGCTGCAAGTCGCGCCAGCGCTTCGCCGTCGTCGATCCGCACGTCGATCTCGTCGACGCCTACGTCGAGCTGGCCGAGCGCGAGGGCATGCCGATCGTGGCCGTGTTCGAGACGCATCTCCAGGCCGACCACGTCTCGGGTCTGCCTGAGCTCGTCGCGCGCACCGGGGCGACCGCGTACCACCCGAGGGTGCGGGTGTCGACTTCCCACATCACGCGCTCGCCGACGGCGAGGTGGTCGTGCTCGGCAACACCGAGGTCCAGGCGGTCGCCACGCCCGGTCACGCGCTCGCGCATCACGCCTACGTGGTGACGGACCGCACGCGTGGCGACGAGCCTTGGTTCGTGCTCACCGGCGACGCGCTGCTCGTCGGCGACGCCGGCCGCCCCGATCTCCATGCCCACGGTGAGCACACCGTCGAAGAGATGGCGCGCACGCTCTACCGCTCGCTGACCGAGCGGCTGATGACGCTGCCCGACCACCTTGCGCTGTACCCCGCCCACTACTCCGGCTCGGTCTGCGGCCGCGGCCTGTCGGCCAACCCGATCTCCACGATCGGCTTCGAGCGCCGCCACAACCGGGCGCTCGCGTTCGCCGAGGAGGATGTGTTCGTCGCCGCGCTGGTGGACGAGATCCCGGCCGCGCCCGAGCGCCACGCCGAGATCGTGGCCGCCAACCGCGCGGGCCGGCCTCTGAGCCCGAGCCGTTGAGCAAGCCACAGGTTGAGCTGGGGCTGCGCGAGAACCTCGCGCAGTTCGGACTGCTGGTCGCGATCAACGCGTTCGTCGGCGCGATGGTCGGGCTCGAGCGCTCGACGCTGCCGCTGATCGGCGAGGCGGACTTCGGGCTCGCCTCCAAGGCGGCGGTGCTGTCGTTCATCGTCGCCTTCGGTCTCGCCAAGGCGCTCACCAACCTCGGCGCCGGCGCGCTCGCGCAACGGCTCGGGCGGCGGCGGTTGCTGATCGCCGGCTGGGCGATCGCGCTCCCGGTCCCGCTGCTGATCGCCATCGCGCCGAGCTGGGGCTGGATCGTCGCCGCCAACGTCCTGCTCGGCATCAACCAGGGTCTCGCCTGGTCGATGACCGTCGTCATGAAGATCGACCTCGTCGGCCCCGAGCGCCGCGGCTTCGCGCTCGGCCTCAACGAGGCCGCCGGCTACGGCGGCGTCGCGGTCGCCGCCGCCACCAGCGGCTGGCTGGCCGCCGAACTCGCGCCCCGCGACGTGCTCGTGGCCGCCGGCGCCGGCATCGCGCTCCTCGGCCTCGTGCTCTCCACTGTGCTCGTCCGCGACACCGCCGCCCACGTCGCGCTCGAGCAACAGCACCATCCGGGCAGCGAAGAGCAGCCGCCGACACTCGCCGAGGCGTTCGCCGAGGCCAGCTGGCGCGTCCCCGCACTGCGCTCCTGCTCGCAGGCGGGGCTCGTCAACAACCTCAACGACGCGCTCGCGTGGGGGCTCGTGCCGCTGTTCCTCGCCGCGAACGGTGCCAGCGTCGGCGAGGTCGGACTGGTCGCCGGTGTCTACCCGGCCGTGTGGGGCGTGGGACAGATCTGGACCGGCCACTGGTCGGACGGCATCGGGCGCAAACCGCCGATCGTCGGCGGCATGCTCCTCCAAGCCGCCGCACTCGTCGTGCTCGCGCTGTCCGGGGGAGCCGTCGGCGTCGCCGCAGCAGCGGCCGCGTTGCTCGGGGTCGGTACCGCACTGGTCTACCCCACGCTGATCGCAGCCATCTCCGACGCCGTGACACCGCTCGCGCGCGCGCCCGCCGTGGGCATCTACCGCTTCTGGCGCGACATGGGCTACGTCGTCGGCGGTCTGCTCGCCGGCGCGGTCGCCGACGCCCTCGGCTACGGCGGCGCCATCGCCGTGGTCGCCGGGCTCACGGCGGCGTCGGGGCTCTGGGTCGCGTGGGACCTGCCGACGCCCCGCCGGTCGGCGCCCGATCGCGTGCGCGAAGCTGTGGCCTCGTGAGCGAGTTCACCGCCAGCGAAGTCAGGCATTCTTCGACCGTGGGCCGCGTGCCGCTTCACGGCGCGTCGAAGGACGCGCTCAGGCCGCGACTCGCGCCGCGAAGCTGGCCAGGCAGCCGGGCCAGCCGCCCTCGTCGGCGATGGCGTCGCGAGTGTGTTCCCATCCCTCGCCGTGACGCTCGAGGTTTCGGTGCTCGGAGCACGCGCGCCCAGTGACATTCGCTGCCATCAACGCCACGGTCGTAGATGCGGCCGCCCTCGCGCGGCTCGAACACTTACCCCGCGCATTCGGTTGGTGTGTCGGAGGTGGTGGGCGAGGCGTCCCCGGGGACCGAACGGGTCCGCGCCGCCGAGGTCGTCGGCGCGCTGTGCCTCGGGACCGACCTGGGCATGGGCCTCCCTTTCGAGCACGGGCTGGCTCTGCAGAGCCGACGGAGAGAGAGGGATTCGAACCCTCGGACGAGTTTCCCCGTCACACGATTTCCAGTCGTGCCCGTTCAGCCGCTCCGGCACCTCTCCTGGACGGCAGCAAGCGTAGCCGAGCCCGCGCCCCTCAGATCCGCCAGCGGCCGTGGACCAGCACGGGCACTCGCTCGCCCTCGAGGGTGACGCCCGTGACCGTCAACTCGTTCGAGCCGATCATGAAGTCGATGTGGATCTCGCTGTCGTTGGAGCGGTCGCGGTCCTCGTCGTCGAGCAAGAACGGGAAGCCCTGGCCGAGCGCGATGTGGCTGGCCGCGTTCTCGTCGAGCAGCGTGTCGTAGAAGATCGTGCCGAGCTCGTCGATGCGCCCGTCGCGGTCGACCAGCGCCACCTCACCGAGGCGGGCGGCGCCGTCGTCCGAGCCGATGATCGTCCGCAGCGTCTCGCCGCCCTCGGACGCTTGGAGGTCTACCACGCGGCCATTCTCGAAGCGGACGACGAGGTCGCGGACCACGGTGCCGTCGATCAGCACGAGCGGCTTGGTCGCGGTGACCGTCCCCTCGGTGCGCTCCGGGTCGGGGGTCGTGAAGACCTCCTCCGTCGGGAGGTTGGGCATGTGCTCGAGGCCGTCGACGGTCTGGAAGCGGGCGGCGCGCCAGCCCGAGGACCGGAGCAGGCCGACCTGCAGGTCGGTGCCGGGGCCCTCGTAGTGCAGCGCGTCGAAGCGGCTCTGCGAGAGGCGCTCGGCGGTGCTCACGAGCGCATCGGCCCGGGTGCGCCACGCCGCGACGGGATCGTCCTCGTCGAGCCGCAGAACGTGCAGCAACTCCCGCTCCAGCCGTTCGAGCGCGTCGTCCGGTGCGAGATCGGGGAAGACGAGCTCGGCCCACACCGGCGTCGGGCATGGGCAGATCGTCCAGTTGGTCGTCCGCTCGTTGACGACCTGAATGCCTTCCTTCACGCTGGGCAGCCGATCCTTGCCGACCAGCCCCGGATCGAGGTCGGAGAGGAGCCCGGGCGCGCTCGGGCCGGACAAGCCGATGCGGGCCGCTCGCTGGTCGCCGAGCGCGCGCACGCGATCGCCGTACCAGGCGGGAACGAAGTCGAGCGTCTCGGCACGTGCGTGCTGGACCCGAGCGCGCTTGATGTGCGGATCGAACCATGCGACATCGACGAACTTCGCGTCGTGGCGGTAGGCGCTCGCGGCGAGTGCCCGCACCAGGCGCTCCTTGCCCGGCTCGCAGCCGATGGCGACGATCTGGTCGGGCTGCACGTTGGCGCCGAACCCGACCACGAGGTCGGCGAGGCGCTCGAGGGTGGCGTCGTCCATGCAAGGCAGGGTAGGACCCGATTCGCTACCGTTGCCGGTCCTCTCGGAGGGGTGCGAGAGTGGTTGAATCGGGCGGTCTCGAAAACCGTTGTAGGGGTAATCCCTCTACCGAGGGTTCGAATCCCTCCCCCTCCGCTGCCGGCGTTCGAGCGCCCGCCGTCCCTGTCGGAGCACCCATCCCAAACGGCGGGGCGGGCGGTATACTCGGCGAGTATGACAGCGCGGATCGGAGCGAAGGGCCAGGTCGTCATCCCGAAGGCGGTACGGGATCGCGCCAACCTGCATCCGGGCGATGAGGTCGACTTCGAGTTGCGTGATGAGGAGATAGTGCTCGTCGCGCGGCGCCGGCCGGTGATCCTTGCCGGACGGTTTGCGAACAGCGGCATGGCAGCGCGGCTGCTGGAGGATCGCGCCCGCGAACCGCGATGAGCGCTTGCCTGGATTCTTGGGCGATCCTGGCGTGGCTCGACGGCGAGGAGCCCGCCCGCTCGCGCGTGGAGGGCCTGCTCGCGTCACGTCCCGTCGTCAGCTGGCTCAACCTCGTCGAGGTGTACTACCGCGTCGAACGCGATCACGGTCGTGCTGCTGCCGATGAAACGCTCACGTCGCTGCGTGCGAGCCTCGCACCGGACCTCCCGGGCACGGCGAGGATGATCGAAGCGGCGCGCCTGAAGGCGCGTGCGTCGATCGCTCTCGGCGACTGCTTTGCGGTCGCGACTGCGGCGGCGCATGGGCTCGTGCTGCTCACCGGAGATCCCGGGATCCTCGCCCTCGTCGACTCGCCGTGCGGAGTTGAGGATCTCCGCGGCTGATCCCATCGACCGCTTCGCCGAGGTCAGGGTTCGAAGACCGTCCCGGAAGGGCCGCTCGGCGCCGTCGAGCCGGTCGAGGCTCGTTCGGAATCTCGCAGGTTGCCCGCGGCTGACTACCTCATCGCTGCTGCGGCCACCGAGCGCGGCTTCGGAGTGCTGCACTTCGACCGCCACTACGACACGCTCTCATCGCTCCTGGGCTTTCCCAGCGTCCGCCTTGACCGCGACTGAGACGAACGGGCAACGCCGGCGACAGCGAGACCACCACCGCCTGGAGAGATCGGTCGACCGAGGGCGATCGGGCCGACGCGGGGCCCTCGCCTACGACGAAGGGGCGAACCGCAGCCGGATCCCCCACGGATCCGCGACCACGTCGCCGTCGCCCAGCCCGGCGGCGGCGAGCCGCGCGCGGAGGGGGGCGAGCGCGTCGTCGTCGAGCACGATCGTCCACTCGCGCAGGCCGACGGTGCCCGCGGGCGCCGGGCCGACGCCCTCGCCGCGCCAGGTGTTCGCACCGAGGTGGTGGTGGTAGCCGCCCGCGGCCAGGAACGAGGCGCTGGGCAGCGTGACCATCGGCTCGAAGCCCACGACGTCGACGTAGAACGCGCGCGCGGCGTCCAGGTCGCCGACGTGCAGGTGAACGTGGCCCATGCACAATCCGGGGTCGGCTTGGGGGGCCGCCTCTGAGCCGCCTACCGTCGCGAGCAGCTCCTGCACATCGAGCGCGCGCGTGAACATGCCGACGCGCTCGCCCGCGCTCGGCGCCGGCCATTGGGCTCGCGGCCGGTCCGCGTAGAGCTCGATCCCGTTCCCGTCGGGGTCGGCAAGATAGATCGCCTCGGACACGCCGTGATCCGAGGCGCCGTCGATCGGCGTGCGAGCCACCGCCAGGCGCTGCGCCGCGCGGGCCAGCTCCGTGCGCGTGGAGTACAGCAAGGCGAAGTGGAAGAGGCCCGCGTGCCGGCCGGCGGGCCGGGCGTTCGGTTCCTCGTGCAACACGACGAGCCCCTCCCCGCCGGCCCCCAGCGCCGCGACCGGATCCTCGCGCCGGGCCACGCGCAGCCCGAGAGCGTCCTCGTAGAAGGCGACCGAGCGATCGAGGTCCGCGATGGTGAGGTGTACGGCGCCGAGCTGCAACGTGGCGGGCAGCGCAGCGCCGGAGTCGGTTCCGGTCGAGCTCACGGCGTCAGGATGGCGGATCGCCGCAGCACGGTGCTACCTCCGGGAGGAGAAGAACTCCACGAGCAGCGCGGCGCACTCCTCACGCAGCAGGCCGCCCTCGAACTCCGGGCGGTGGTTCAAGCGCCGCTCGCCGAGCACGTCCATCACGCTGCCCGCGGCGCCGGCCTTGGGGTCGCCGGTTCCGAAGACCACGCGCGCGACGCGGCCCAGGACGATCGCGCCCGCGCACATCGCGCAGGGTTCGAGCGTCACGTAGAGCGCGCTGTCGAGGATCCGCCAGCTGCCCAGGCAGCGTGCCGCCTCGCGCAGCGCCAGCACCTCGGCGTGGGCGGTCGGGTCCTGACGCAGCTCGCGCTCGTTGTGTCCGGCGCCGATCACCTCACCGCCGACCACGACCACGGCGCCGACGGGCACGTCGTCGTGGCCCGGCGCGCGCTCGGCTTCGCGGATGGCGAGGCGCATGAAGCGCTCGTCGCTGTCGAAAGTGGAGTGAGTCACTTCGGATCGATGGTCACGAAAGGGGGCATCGGCGTGCGAACCGGACGATAGTTCGGGGTTGTCCGGCAACTTCTCGTCGTCGATGATGTTGTACGGGTGCCGGTCGGCGCCCGACCGGCCACCGCACCCACATGCTCCCCCGCTTCTGCCTCCTCGCCGCCCTCGGGCTAGTCCTGCTCCCGCCGGTGGCCGCCGCGGAGGATTATGTGCCCGACGAGGTCATCGTCCGCTACGCGCCCGGTGCCGAGATCGCGACGGCGTCGAGAGATCGCCTCTCCCCGAACACGCGCGTGGTCAAGCTCCGCAAGGGCGAGACCGTGGTCGGCAAGGCGGCCCAGCTCAGCCGCCGCCGCGGAGTGCTCAGCGCGACGCCCAACTACATCGCGCGCGCGAGCGTCGTGCCCAACGACCCGGGACGCGACGGGATCGCCGGCGGCTGGCAGGCGATCCAGTGGAACTTCGCCGGCCCGTTCGGCGTGAACGCGCCGATGGCATGGGACAACCTGGCGCTGGCCGGGCATCCGGGCGGCAGCGGCGCAACCGTCGCCGTGCTCGACACGGGTGTCGCCTACGCCGATCGCGGGCGCTTCGTCCGCTCACCCGACCTGCGCGGCACCCGCTTCACGCGCGGCTACGACTTCGTCGGCGACGACCGCTACCCCAACGACCTAAACGGGCACGGGACCCACGTCGCATCCACGATCGCCGAGAGCGTCGACAACGGCGTGGGCGTGACAGGCCTCGCCTTCGGCGCGACGATCATGCCCGTGCGCGTGCTCGACCGCTACGGCGAGGGCGACAGCGCCGCGATCTCCCGCGGCATCCGCTTCGCGGCCCGGCGGCGCGTCGACATCATCAACCTCTCGTTCGAGTTCGACAGCGCCATCCGCGCGGGCCAGATCCCCGAGATCCTCGACGCGCTGCGGTTCGCGCGCCGCAAGGGCGCGCTCGTGGTCGGAGCCGCGGGCAACGCGTCCGGCCGCTCGGTCGCCTACCCTGCACGCGCGCACCACGTGCTCTCGGTCGGTGCCACGACGGAGCATGGGTGCGTCGCGGACTACTCGAACATCGGTCAGACGCTCGACGTCGCCGCGCCCGGCGGTGGGCCGGACGCCGCGGTCGCGGGCGACGTGAACTGCCGGCCGCTCGAGCCACCGGGCCGCGACATAGTGCAGATGACGTTCCGCGCCTCGAATCCGCGCTCGTTCGGCTTGCCCGGCAACTTCGCGGGCACCTCCATGGCCGCGCCTCATGTGTCCGCCACCGCCGCGCTCGTGATCGCCTCCGGCGTCATCGGCCCGGCTCCTTCTCCGGCCGCCGTAGAGGCGCGGTTGAAGGCGACGGCCCGCGATCTCGGTGTCCCGGGACCGGACTACCGGTACGGGGCGGGCCTGATCGACGCCGCCGCCGCTACGGCAACGGCGCCGCCGCCGGCCGCCTGAGTCAGGTGGTCCGGATGATCATCACCGCGCAGGGCGCGTGGTGCGACACCTTGTTCGGAACGGAGCCGAGCAGGAAGCGCTTGGCGCCGGTCATGCCCTTGTTGCCGACGACGATCAGCTCGGCGCCGAGCTCTTCGGCGACATCGAGAATCGCGTCGGCCGGGTCTCCCTCGCGCGCATAGGTCTGCGCCGGCACGCCACCCCCACGCACCCGCTCGGCCGCCTCCGCGAGCGTGGCGTCGACATCCTCGCGCGGGTAGATCATCCACTGCAGGTCGGGCGGCACGTGATGGATCTCGCGACGCAGGCTCTGGTTGGGAACGGGCTCGTAGGCGGAGACCAGCTCGAGCGTCGCGCCCGTCAGCTTGGCGAGCTCGACCGCCGCGTCGACGGCCTTCTGGGCGGTCTGCGAGCCATCCGTGCCGACCACGATGGAGCGGAACACGGCTCGATCATACGAGCTTGACCACGGCGATCACCGCGCTGACGAGCACGCACACGACGATCGCCACCTGCATCCAGATCCAGAACGGGGCCACCAGCCTGGAGGGTAGCCCCGCTCGTCTCAGCCCATGGGTTGCGTTGAGCTCAGGCGTGCGCCTCTATCCGCTCGGTGCCCTGGGCGGTGACGGTGGTGACCGGCACTCCAAGCGCCGCCGCCTTGTGCGGGAGATCGAGCTTGAGCCAGCGCGAGACGCGCTTGGGCAGGGTCGAGATGATCAGCTCGTCGAAGCCGTGCAGGTTGAGCGCGTCCTGGATCGCCGCGAGGGGCTCGGCCACGCCGACCATCGGCTCGACCGGGCCGCCGGTGACCTGCTCCAGCAGCGGGATGGCCAGCTCGATCGTCGCATCCGCCTCCGAAGATCCCTGATCCTCCGGATCGACGAGCTGGTGCAGACCGTGCGCCGACGACGGCACCAGAAGCGTGAAAGCGGCCGGGCCGCGCTCCGCCCGCTCGCGCACCGCCTGGATGAGAGCGGGGGTCGCCGCGGTGCGATTGGCGACGACGAGGACGCGGGCGGTGGCCGCAGAGGACTCCATGGGACTCCCTTCGTCAGATGACGTCGTCCGATTGTCGCAAGTTCTCACGGCAGCGTCCATCGCCACCGGGATCCGCGTGGGGTGCCCGGAGCCGAGCGGTCAGCTCAATAGGGCGGCAGCATGCGCCGGCCGAGCCGCAGGGCTCCCCACAGGCTGGGCCGCCCGTGGCGGCCGCCGCGCGCCCGGCCCTCGTCGGTGCTGGCCCAGAGCGCGCCGGCGTCGTCCGCCGGTATGCGGCCGGTGGCGTAGTAGCGGTTCGCGAGCACGAGGACGCGATCGGCGATCGGGCGCACGAACGCGAAGCCCAGCTCGATCACCCGCGCCTCTCCCCCGACCGTGATCTCAGCCCGCGGCCGGATCGCGCACGCCACGAGGGCGTTCGCCATGGCCTCGGGCGCGTAGAGATCAGGCGGATTGCGCGGCCGGGTGCCGTACGCGCTGCTCACGTGATCCCACAGCGGAGTGTCGACGGCGCCCGGGTTGACCATCGAGATCGTCACGGGGCTGCCGCGCTCCATCAGCTCCACGCGCAGCGAGCCCAGGAAGCCCCGCAGCGCGTGCTTGGCCGCCGCGTAGGAGGAGAAGGCGCCGAGCGGCACCTTGGCCATGATCGATCCCGTCACCGTGATCGTGCCGGCGCTCTGCTCGAGGTGCGGAAGGGCGGCACGGATGGTGTCGACGGCCGCGCCGAAGGTGACGTCGAGCGTGCGGTCGAAGTCGTCAGGGTCGACGTCGGGAAACTGGCCATAGATCATCGACGCGGCGGACCAGGCGAGCACGTCGAGCCCGCCCAGCGCATCCACCGCCGCGGCGACCGCGTCCTCGGCGGCGGCGCGGGTTCCCAGGTCGGCGGTGATGACGTACGCGTCGACGCCGTGCCCGCGCGCCGCGGCGGCCGCCCGCTCGAGGCCGGCGCGGCCGCGGGCGACGAGGGCCACGTCGGCGCCCGCGCGCGCGAACGCCTCGGCCGCGGCGAAGCCGATCCCGCTGGAGGCGCCCGTGATCAGGACGCGCTGTCCGCTGAGTGCGTTCATCGCTGAGAGCTACGCGCGAGCGCCCACCCAGGATCGCTGCGCTCCAATAGCGTGCCGCTCGTGCCCTCCCCTGACGTCGCCGTGATCGGCGCCGGCATCGTCGGCTGCGCGCTGGCCGCCTTCCTCGCCGAGGGTGGAGCGTCCGTGCTGCTGGTCGAGCGCGAAGAGGTCGCCGCCGGGGCGTCGGGGCGCAACTCGGGGATCGTGCAGCATCCGATGGAGGCGGAGCTGGCGCCGCTGTTCGAGGAGACGGTCGGGCACTACCGCGAGATCGTCGAGCACGGCTTCGCCCTGCCGGAGGAGCCGGGCGGCGTGCTGGTGCTCGCCGAGGACCCCGCCGCGCTGGCGCACGACCTGGCCGTGCTGCAGCGCGAGTTCCCGGGGTTGCGGGCGCAGGCGCTCGCGCCGGGGGAGCCGGCCGCGCTCGATCCGGCCGTGGCCCCGGGCTTGGCGGGGATGCGGATCCATACCGGCTACGCCGTGCCGCCGGGCGCCGCCACGCGCGCGTTCGCGGCGCGGGCCGTCGCGGCCGGCGCCCGTGTCGCCAGTGGATCCGCGGCCGCGCTCGCGGCGGGCGGCTTGACGGTCGACGGCGGCCACGTGCCGGCGGGCAGCGTCGTCGTCGCGGCGGGGCCGTGGACGCCCGAGCTGGTCGACCCGAGGGGCGGCTGGCGGCCGATCGTGCCGCGCTGGGGCGTGGTGGCCGAGCTCCGCCTCCCCGCCCCGCCGCGCCACGCCCTGGAGGAGGTGGGCGTCGAGCAGCTTCTCGCGACGCGCGCCGAGCCGCCGCCCATCTTCACCCTCGTGACGGCCGCCGGCGCCTCCTCGCTCGGGTCGACGTTCCTGCCGGAGCGGCCGGACCCGGCAGCCACGGCGCCCCGGCTCGTCGAGCGTGGCGTGCGCTTCGTCCCGGCGCTCGCGGATGTGCCGATCGCATCCGTGCGCTGCTGTGCCCGGCCCGTGTCCGCGGACGGGCGGCCGCTGCTCGGCCGCGCGCCCGATCGGGAAGACGTGTACGTCGCCTCCGGGCACGGGCCGTGGGGGATCTCGCTGGGCCCGGCCTCCGCGAAGCGGGTGGCCGAGCTGATTCTCGGAGGGAGTACGGCCGGCGTGCCGGCGGCCTTCGATCCCGCGCGCTTCGCGCTTGGCTAGGGCGATCCGGTGCACGGGACCGCGACCGACAGCCGCGGGACCGGACGGTCGGCGGGGGCGGCGGCCAGGACCGGGATCGGGATCGGGTCGACGATCGTCGCGACCCACTCCGCCGCCTCCTCGTCCTCCCGCGACCAGCGCGCGACCCGGGCCCGCAGCGCGCCCAGCGCCGCGAGGCCGAGCGGCGCCGGCAGCCAGATCGCCACCGCGCGGTAAGCGAGCACCGACGAGAGCGCGAGGTCCGGCGCCACGCCGAACGCGAGCAGGGTCCCGACCATGCCACCGCTGACGGCGCCCGGAACCGGGATGGTGTTGCCGACCTGGCCGGCGAAGTAGGCGAACGCCAGCACCGCAAGCGCGGGCGGGGAGCCGAGGGCGTTGAACATCGCCCACAGGACGGCGGCGTCGAAGGCCCACCAGGCCGGGGCGCCCAGCAGGCGCGCGTCGGCGCCGCGCAGGAACTCGACGGCATCGCGCACCGCTGCACCGACCAGAGCGCCGGCGCGTGCGACGCGGCCAGCGTCCTCGCGGGCGGCGCCGCGACGAGCGCCCAGGGCGATCGCGATCGCGATGGCCAGGACGGCGACGACCGCGCCCACGGCGGCGAGCCCGGCATGACCGGCGCTGCCGCCGAGCCCGAGGGCGATGGCCGCGCCGGAGACCGCGATGCCCGCGAGGAAGACCCCGTAGAGCAGGACGAGGAACGTCAGCAACGTGCGGCCCGCGCGCTTGGACCCCATCCCGGTCTTGGCGATCGCCCACAACGTGAGCGCGGCGCCGCCGGCCCCGGCGGTGGGCAGCAGCCGGGTGGCGGCCGCGCCGGCGAGGGTGATCTCCGCGCTGGTACGCAGGTCGAGCCGCATCGTCGAGCGGCGGCCCACGAGCCAGAACAGAGCGATGTAGCCCGTGAAGGAGAGCAGCTCGGCGACGGCGGCGACGGCGATCCAGTGGGGATCGGCCGAAAGCGCCCGCGAGAGCGCGTCGGCGAGGACCTGCAGCGGGCCGCCGGCGAGCAGCACGACGGCGAGGGCCGCCGCGGCGAGCGCGAGGGGGAGTGCCGCGCGCCGTACGACCAGCCCGAGGTCGAGGGAGGGGAGCGAGAGATCCGGGATCGTCTGGGGCGCCGAGGCCACACGAGGAGTATCGAGCGGCACGACCCCGCTGTACATCGGGGATGGCCCTAGTCCGGACCCTACGGTTAGCCGCACCCCGGGGAGGGAAGTCCCCTGATGTGGGTCAAACCGCGACGACGGGAGCGCACCATGGGCGATGGCGCAGGCGACAAGGCGAAGGGCAACATCAAGGAGGCGGCCGGCGATCTCACCGGTGACAAGGACCTCGAGCGCGAGGGCAAGGTCGACCAGGCGAGCGGCTCCGTGAAGGACAAGGTCGGCGACGCGGCCGACAAGGCCAAGGACGTCTTCCGTAGGAACAAGGACTAGGGACGCGGGCGGACGATCGTCGCGAGAAACGCGGCGGGCGTCGCCTCGAGCACGCTGAGCCGCGGATCGGGCACGTCGAGCACCCGGTCCGCGGCAAGCGGACAAAGTGCCGCGAGGCGGCCGTCCGCCAGGACCGTGCCCAGTGCCCGGCGGTCGCCGCCGAGCACGACCGCGTCCAGCGCGCCGGCCTCGGCCGGTCCGCGAAGCACGCGCGCGGCCACCTCCGCGGCGGCCTGCAGCGCGACCCGCGCCTGGCCCTCGCGCCGGCGGGCGAAGCGGCCCGAGCTGGAACCGCCCTTGCGGTTGCGCCCGTGCACGAGTCGCGTTCCGACCTTCGAGTCGACGAGCCGCGCTCCCTCGAACACGCCGGCGGCGTGGCCGCCGAGGCGGACGAGCAGGACGCCCACCGTCCGCTCGCGCGCGACGTGGGCGAGCAGATCGCCGGTCACCGGCCCGAACGGCCCCTCGCAGTCGACCACCGCACCGTCGGCCGCCGTGAAGGTCACGACCGCGCCGTTCCCGCTCGTTCCCGCGATGCCGCCGTGCGCATCCGCCCAGCGCTCGAGCCAGCGGGCGAGCCGGTCAGGCGGGAGCGCGTGGGAACCGGCGGCCATCGCCGACCCGGCCTCCCGCTACGCGACCGGTTCCCGGTGCCCGGCGGGCAGGGGCGAGTCGCAGTTCGGGCAGCGGTCGCCCAGCACCGGCTCGGACTCCGGTGCGCCCGCCGGCCAGAAGACCCGATGACGGTCCATGCCGCTCACGCGGTACTCGGTGCCACACTGGCACCGGTAGGTGTCCTGCACGTCGATGCCCGTGCCCTTGCCGGTGCGCCGCTGAGCCAGTCGCGCGCCGGCGGCGGCGACGGCGGCCGTGAGGCCGGCCGCCACGGCCAGGAGGGCTACGCGGCGGAGGGGGTCAGATGAGGATCGTCGCGCCATGCCCGGCTGCTACCCGGAGCGGCGTGGCGCTACCCGAAGAACGTCTGCTCGAGCAGGAACCCGTTGAGCGCGATGATCAGCGCGGCGACCACCGACGCGACGATCGTCGTGCCGCGCCGGTTCACGAGCGCGCCCATCACGTCGGCCCGCCGGGTCAGCAGGATCATCGGCACGAGCGCGAACGGGATGCCGAACGACAGCACGACCTGCGAGGCCACCAGCGCGTCGGTCGCGTCGACGCCGATGGCGAGCACGACGAGCGCCGGGGCCATGGTCACGACGCGCCGCAGGAACAGCGGGATGCGCCGGTCGATGAAGCCCTGCATCACGACCTGCCCGGCGTACGTGCCGACGCTGGAGCTCGAGAGGCCCGACGCGAGCAGCGCGACGGCGAACGCCAGCGCGGCGCCGCCGCCGAGGAGCCGCTCGAAGCCCGCATGAGCACCCTCGATCGTGTCCACGCCGACGTTCCCGCTCTCGTGGAACAGCGCGGCGGCGACGACGAGCATGGTGAGGTTGATCGCGCCCGCGAGGCCCATCGCGACGGCCACGTCGACGCGCTGGAAGCGCAGCAGCGAGCGCCGCTCGGCGTCGTCGCGCGGCCGGATGCGGTCCTGCACGAGCGCGCCGTGCAGGTACACGACGTGGGGCATCACCGTCGCGCCGAGGATGCCGACCGCGAGCATGACGCTGTCGACGCCGTCGAACCCGGGCACGAAGCCGCCGAGGAAGGCATTCGTGTCGACCGAGACCTGTGACAGGTCGTAGAGGAAGCCGAGGCACACGATGCCGAGGAAGGCGGCGATCGCCAGCTCGAAGCGCCGGTAGCCGCGCTGCTGCAGCGCCAGGATCCCGAACGCGACGACCGCCGTGATCAGGCCGGCCGCGAACGGCGGCACGCCGAACAGGAGATTCAGCGCGATCGCGGCGCCGACGAACTCGGCGAGGTCGGTCGCGATGGCGATGAACTCGGCCTGGACCCACAGACCCCAGGTCGCCGGCCGCGGGAAGTGCGCGCGACACAGCTCCGGCAGGCTCATCCCCGTCGCGATGCCGACCTTCGCCGACAGGTACTGGACGAGCATCGCCATGAGGTTCGCCACGACGATGACCCAGACGAGCAGGAAGCCGTACTTCGCCCCGCCCGCGACATTCGTGGCGAAGTTGCCCGGATCGATGTACGCGATGGCCGCGACGAACGCCGGGCCGAGCAGCGCCAGCCGCCCCCGGATCGGCCCCCGGGCGCGGACGGACTCCAGCTCCGACGGCGCGACCGGGACGTCTTCTCCGATCAAGGTCATCTCGGGACCGCATGGTAGAAACTTCTTTTGGCAACCCAAACATTCATCCGCACTAGGCTGAAGATGTGCAGTCGCCCGCTTCCAGCGCCGTCGAGGACTACCTCAAGGCCGTCTACGCCCTCGAATCGCGTCTCGGCGGGCCGGTTCCCACGAATGCGCTGGCCGACCGGCTCGGGGTCACTCCCGGCTCGGTCTCGGGCATGCTGCGCCGCCTCGACGAGCTGCGTCTGCTCGAGCACGAGCGCTACCGCGGCGTGCGGCTCACCGCCGAGGGTCGCCGGATCGCCCTGCGCACGCTGCGCAACCACCGGTTGCTCGAGCTCCTGCTGGTCGAGATGCTCGACGTCCCGTGGGACCTCGTCCACGAGGAGGCCGAGCTGCTGGAGCACGTGCTGTCGGACGAGCTCGCGGAGCGGATCGCGGCCAAGCTCGGCGACCCGGAGTTCGATCCACACGGCGATCCCATCCCCAGCCGCGACCTCGACGTCACCGAGGTCGAGACACGGTCGCTCGAAGAGGTCGAAGTCGGCGAGACGGTCAGCTTCGTGCGCGTATCGGACTCTGACCCGGCAATGCTCCGCTACCTGTCCGAGCGGGGAATCGTTCCGGGCGTCACGCTCACGGTCGCCGACCGTCAGCCGTTCGGTGGGCCTCTGACCGTCCGGCACGAGGGCGGGGACCACGCGCTCGGCGGTCAGCTCGCGGCCGCCATGCGCGTCGCCCGCGGCTGACGCGCAGGGCGAGCAGGTGGCGGGAGCGCCCGATCACGCTCACCGCCCGCCAGGCGGGAAGCGCCGCACGGGCGGCCCGGACCGCGGTGGTCGGGGTCATGGCTCGCGCGTCCATTCGTGATCGGGGTCGTTGGCGACCGCCCAGGCGCGGGTCGGGCCGGCCATCACGTTGAGGTAGAAGACGGCGTATCCCGGCGGGGCGGAGACCGTGTGGTAGCCGCGCGGCACGAGGACGGTATCGCGGTCGCGCACGGCCAGCGTCTCGTCCAGGTCGCGGTCTTCGGTGTAGACGCGCTGCAGGCCGAAGCCCTGCGGCGGATCGATGCGAAAGTGGTAGGTCTCCTCGAGCAGCGACTCGTCGGGCATGGCGTCCCGATCGTGCTTGTGCGGCGGATAGCTCGACCAGTGACCGGGCGGGGTCTGCACCTCGCACACGAGCAGCGCGTCGGCCGGCTGCTCGTCCATGAGGATCGCGTTGACCGTGCGCTCGTGCGCGCCCTGGCCCCGCGTCTCGGCGACCACGCCACTCGCGGGGAGCACGCGCGGCGCGGCGCCTGCACCGCCGGGTGCGAAGCACAGGCCGACCTCTCCCCCGCCCGCGGCGCCCGCGACGGCGAAGCGCGTGCCCGGCGGGAGATACGCCGCGTCGGGAGCGCCGGCGAACGGCGTCTCGCGCGCGCCCAGGTCGCGCCACTCCCCGTGCTCGGAGCGCACGTGCGCGTGGCCGGCCACGACGACGACGCAGCACTCGCGCTCGCCCGTCTCACGCTCGGCGGACTGCCCCGCGCGCAGGACGAGCGCCTCGAACCCGACGTAGGCCCAGCCCGCCGAGTGCGGGGTGACTGTGGCGACCGCCCCGTCGGGGCCGGCCACGCCGGCGGGAACGATCAGGTCGCTCATGGCGGCGCCGTCTCGCGCCAACGCTGCCCGGCGCCATCGCCCGCCGTCATGGGGCGTCCAGGTAGGCGCGCTGGCGGCGGCGAGCCGCCTCGTACTCCGCCCGGGCCGCACGAACCGAGCCGTCCCCGCCCATCTCGGCGACGGGCACGTCCCACCAGCTCTCGTAGCTCGGCACGCCCGCGTAGCGGTCGGTCTCGACATGAACGACCACAGGTCCCCCGCGGATCGTCATCGCCTCGCCCAGGGCGGCCCGTAGCTCGTGAACCGTCTGGACGCGCAGCACACGCGCGCCGAGGCTCTCGGCGTTGGCCGCGAGGTCGACGGGCACCGGATCGTAGGAGTCGGCGGGACCGTCGCCGCCGGGCGCGTCGACCGGCAGCCCCGTGTCGGGGGGGACACGATAGTGGGTTCCGTACCCGGCGCCCCCGACCGAGCGTGAGAGCGCGCCGATCGACGCGTAGCCATGGTTCTGGACGAGCACGATCACGAGCTCGACCCCGTCCGCCACCGCGCCGGCCAGCTCACCGGGAAGCATCAGGTAGGAGCCGTCGCCGACCATCGCGAACACCGTGCGGTCGGGCGCGGCGAGCTTCGCCCCCATGGCGCCCGGGATCTCGTAGCCCATGCACGAGTAGCCGTACTCGACGTGGTAGCCCTTGCCGTCCGGATCGGTGGCGCGCCACAGCTTGTGCAGGTCGCCGGGCATCGAGCCGGCGGCGCAGACCACGACGTCGCGCTCGCCCGCGGCCGCGTTCACGGCGCCGATGACCTCGGCCTGGCTGGGCAGCGGGCCGTGGCCGGCGGTGTAGAGCCGCTCGACCTCCTCGCTCCAGGCGGCGGCCTCCGCGGCTGCGCGGCGCTCCCACTCGAGATCGGCGCGGTGGCCGGCGAGCGCCTCGCCCAGCGCGTCGAGCGCCAGCCGCGCATCCGCCTCCAGCGCGAGGCCGCTGTGCTTCGCGGCGTCGAGGCCGGTCACGTTGACGTTGACGAAGCGGACGCCGGGGTCCTGGAACGCCGACTTCGACGCCGTCGTGAAGTCGCTCCAGCGCGTGCCGACGCCGATCACGAGGTCGGCTTCGAGCGCCAGCCGGTTGGCGGCGGGTGTGCCCGTCGCGCCGATCGCCCCGAGCGCCGACGGATGCGCGGAGGGCAGCGCGCCGCGGCCGGCCTGCGTCTCCGCCACGGGGATGCCGGTCGCCTCGGTGAACGCGCGCAGCGCGCCGGTCGCCTCCGCGTAGACCACGCCCCCGCCCGCCACCAGAAGCGGCCGCCGCGCCGAGCGGATGAGCGCGGCCGCGCGCGCGAGCGCATCGGGCGCCGGCGGCCGCCGGAACACGGTCCAGGTGCGCTCCTCCAGGAACGCGGCGGGCACTTCGACCTCCTCGGTCTGCACGTCCTCGGGCAGCGCGAGGCAGACCGCGCCGGTCTCGGCCGGGTCGGTCAGCACGCGCATGGCGGCCAGCGCGGCATCGATCAACTGCTGGGGGCGGTTGATCCGATCGAAGAAGCGGCAAACCGGGCGGAAGCAGTCGTTGACCGTCATCGTCCCGTCGTGCGGCGCCTCGAGCTGCTGGAGCACCGGGTGCGGCCCGCGCGTCGCGAACGTGTCACCCGGCAGCAGCAGCACCGGCAGCCGGTTGATCGTGGCCAGCGCCGCGCCGGTGACCATGTTCGTGGCTCCCGGCCCGACCGAGGACGTGCAGGCGAACGCGCCGAGCCGGTTGCGCTGGCGCGCGTAGCCGGACGCGACGTGGACCATCGCCTGCTCGTTGCGCGCCGGGCGGTAGGGCAGCAGATCGTGGTGCTGCTGGAGCGCCTGGCCGAGGCCGGCCACGTTGCCGTGGCCGAAGATGCCCAGGCAGCCGGCGAAGAACCGGTGACGCTGCCCGTCGCGCTCGATGTGCTGGACAGCCAGGAAGCGCACCAGGGCCTGGGCGACCGTGAGACGGACGGTGCTCACGCGAGCGCTCCTTCCAGCTCGTGCAGCGCGGGCATCGCGTCCGCGCAGGCGAGCCGCGCGGCGACGTGCGCGCCGGCCGCATTGGCCAGCCGGAGCGTGCGCTCCAGCGGCCAGCCGGAGAGCAGCCCGTGCACCAGGGCACCGCCGAACGCGTCGCCGGCGCCCAGGCCGCAGACGACCTCGACCGCTACCGGCGGGACCTCGATGCGTTCCTCGCGCGTGCGCGCGAGCACCCCGTCCGGCCCGCGCTTGACGACGGCGAGGTGGACGCCGAGGTCGAGCAGCGCGTCCGCGGCCGCGTCGGGATCCCGGGTGCCGACGGCCACGGCGACCTCGTCGCGGTTGCCGACCGCGACGGTCGCGTGGGCCAGCGCCGCGCGCGCGCACCGGCCCGCTTCCTCCTCGTCGGCCCAGAACATCGTCCGGTGGTCGAGGTCGTGGACGGTGACCTGCCGCCCCTCGGACCGCTCCTCCAGCGCGGCGAGCGTGGCCGCGCGGCTCGGCTCGGCCGACAGCCCGGTGCCGGTCGTCCACAGCACGCGCGCCCCCCGGATCGCGTCGAAGTCGAGCTCTTCGGGCGCCAGCGTCATGTCGGGCGCCTGCGGCTCGCGGTAGAACAGCAGCGGGAAGTCGTCGGGCGGGAAGATCTCGCAGAACACCACGGGCGTGCGCAGCGTCGAATGCGTACCGACGAACGTGTCGTCGACGCCGAAGCCGCGCAGCGCGGCCCGCACGTAAGGACCGAAGGGATCGTCGCCCACCTTGGTGACCACGGCGGTCCGGGCGCCCAACCGGGCGGCGGCCACCGCCACGTTGGTCGGGCTGCCGCCGAGCGACTTGGCGAACGTCCGAACCTCGCCCAGCGGAACGCCGATCTGCTCGGGATAGAGGTCCACGCCGACGCGGCCCATCGTGATCAGGTCATACGGGGTGCGAGGCCCCGGCTCGCCACGATCGGCGACGGAGGCCCTCATACGACCTCGTCGGTCCGCACCGGGCGGCCCTCGCGCAGCGAGCGCCACGCGGCGAGGCCGATCACGAGCGGTGCCCGCGCGTCGGCGGTGGTCACCGGCGGCCGCGCGCCCGACCGCACGGCGGCGACGAACGCCGCCCACGCGCGCAAGTAGCTGGGCACGTAGCGCTCGCGGAAGAACAACGGCAGCCCCGCGCTGCGCGTGCCGTCCGCCGTCCGCACCGTGCCCGTGTGCGCGAGGGGATTCTCCGACGTCGCCACGCCGTCGGCCCCGAACACCTCGACGCGCTGGTCGAAGCCGTAGACCGCGCGGCGCGAGTTGTCGATCGCGGTCAAGCAGCCGTCCTCGTGCGCGAGCGTGACGAGCGCGGTGTCGACATCGCCCGCCGCCGCGAACGACTGGTCGACGCGGAGCGTCCCGCGCGCGAACACGTCGACCACCTCCGAGCCGGTCACGAAGCGCGCCATGTCGAAGTCGTGGATCGTCATGTCGAGGAAGATGCCGCCGGAGAGCTTCACGTACTCGAGCGACGGCGGGGCGGGATCCCGGCTGGAGATGCGCACGAGGTGCGGCGCGCCGATCGCGCCGGAGGCCACGGCGTCACGGACGGACTGGTGCGCGGGATCGAACCGGCGATTGAAGCCGATCTGGAACGGGATCCCGGCCGCGTCCACGGCGGCCAGCGCGCGGTCGACCTCGGCCAGCTCGAGCGAGACGGGCTTCTCGCAGAACACGGCCTTGCCCGCCGCGGCGGCGGCCATCAGCAGATCGGCGTGCGTGTCGGTGCTGGAGCAGATCGCCACGGCGTCGACGTCGTCGGCCCCGAGCAACTCGCCGACGCTGTCGGCGGCCACGATGCCCAACCCGTCGGCCACCTCGCGCGCCGACTCGCCGTGCACGTCGAAGACCGCCGTGACCGCCGCGCCCGACACCTGGCGCGCGAGCAGCTCGGCGTGCAGGCGCCCGATCCGCCCCACGCCGATGACGCCGACCCGCAGCGGGGCGATCGCGGTGACCGTGGCGCCCACTCAGTCCTCCCGCAGCGACACGACGTCCTCCCAGCGCCCGGACTGCGCCGAGCGCAGCAGGGCCGCTTGGACCGACACCCAGGCGAGCGCCTCGTCGAAGCCGGGGCTGAACGGGCGTGCCTCGGTGACGGCGTCGCAGAACGCGGCATCCTCGATGGTGACGAGGTCCTCGAAGCCGATGCCGTTCGCGCTGCCGGGCGCGAACGTGCCGTGGGGCGGGAAGCGGTCGCCGCCCAGCACGGTCGTGTAGCCCGAGCCGCGATCGGCGGTGGCGCGGTACACCCGCAGCTCGTTGAGCGCCTCCAGGTCCCATCCCACCGCGCCTTCGGTGCCGTGCACGTCGAACGCCATCTGGCTCTCCGGCCCGACGATCGACCGGCTGGCCTCGAACGAGCCGCGGGCGCCGCTCGCGAACTCGCAGAGCATCCCGGCGTAGTCCTCATTCGTCACGGCGCCGTGCGGGTCCTCGGGCCGGCCGCGACCGTAGTGCGAGCCGGTGCCGATCGGGCGCTGCGCGATGAACGTGGCCGTCGTGCCGGTCACGCGCGTGATCGGGCCGACCAGATGGTGCGCCAGGTCGACGGCGTGCGAGAGCAGGTCAGAAGTCACGCCGCAGCCGCCCTCGTCGCGCCGGAAGCGCCACGAGAGCACGCCGAGCGGGTCGGCGCCGTACATGGAGAAGAAGCGGCCGCGATAGTTCGAGATCGCGCCGAGCTCCCCGTCCGCGATCAACTCGGCGGCGTAGCGCACGAGCGGCGCCCAGCGGTAGTTGAAGCCGACACCGCCGATCACGCCGGCTCGCCGGACGGCGCGCTCGGCGCGCACGGTCTGCTCCGGCGTACCGCCGACCGGCTTCTCGCAGAACACGTGCTTGCCCGCCTGTGTCGCCGCCTCCACCAGCTCGACGTGGAACATGTTCGGCGCGGCGATCACCACGACCTCGACCGCCGGATCGTCGACCACCCGTCGCCAGTCGGCCTCGCCGCGCCCGAAGCCGAACGCGGAGACCGCCTCGTCGGCCACGCCCGGCGCGGGGTCGGCGCAGACGACCAGCTCGGGGTCGTACGCGCGGCCGGGGAAGAGCATCGGCAGGCGGGCGTAGGAGCGAGTGTGCGCGCGCCCCAGCCACCCGAGCCCGATCACGCCGATGCCGATGCGCTGCCGTGGGGCGGTGCCAGGCGCCGCTGCGCGGCGATGCCGCCCGGGCTGCACGCGCCGGCGAAGCCGGTCGGGCGCCTCGCTCACCTCGCCTCCGGCGCCTCGAGCTGGCGTTCGAGCTCGTGCGTGAGCTGGTCGAGCTCCGCGCCGCCCGACATCTTCTTGACCAGCTCGTCGCGGTCGATCGCTCCGCGCCGCCAGTCGCCCATCAGCTTACCGCGGTTGAGGATCACGAAGCGGTCCCCGACGGGGTAGGCGTGGTGCGGGTTGTGGGTGATGAAGATGACGCCGAGCCCGCGCTCGCGCGCCTGGACCACGTAGCGCAGCACGACGCCCGACTGCTTGACGCCGAGCGCCGACGTCGGCTCGTCGAGGATCAGCACCTTGGCGCCGAAGTACACCGCGCGCGCGATCGACACGGCCTGGCGCTCGCCGCCCGAGAGGGTCCCGACGGGCTGGTCGGGATCGCGCACGTCGATGCCCATCTTGCGCATCTCCTCGCGCATCGTCTGCTGCGCGAACCCGACGTCGATGCGCCGCAGCGGCCCCTTCCCCACCGTCGGCTCCGAGCCGAGGAAGAAGTTGCGCCACACCGACATGAGCGGCACCGTGGCCAGGTCCTGGAACACGGTGGCGATGCCGCGCTCGCGCGCGTCGCGGGGGGACTTGAAGCGGACCGGATCGCCCTCCACCAGGACCTCGCCCTCGTCGTGCTGATGCACGCCGGAGAGGATCTTGATGAAGCTCGACTTGCCCGCGCCGTTGTCGCCCAGCACGCACGTGACCTCGCCCGGCGCGACCGCGAGGGAGATGTCCTTGAGCGCGATCACGTTGCCGAAGTACTTCGAGACACCCCGGACCTCGAGCAGCGGGCTCGGCTCGGCGGTCGCGGTCATCGCCTCGCTCCCTCCGCGCGATGGCGGACCAGGTTGTTCACGAGCACGGCGAGCAGCAGGATCACGCCGAGGAACAGGAAGCGCCAGTCCGTGTTCCAGCCCGAGAACTGGATCCCGATGAACGCCATGCCGACGATCAGCGCGCCGAGCGACGCGCCGATCGCGCTGCCGTAGCCGCCGGTCAGCAGACAACCGCCCACTACGGCGGCGATGATGTAGGTGAACTCCTCGCCGATTCCCTGGCCGGCCTGCACGGAGCTGAGCCGCAGGGCGATCATGATCCCCACGAGCGCCGCGCAGGTCGACGTGGTCATGAACAGCGCGACCTTCACGCGCGCGACGGGGACGCCGACGTTGCGCGACGCGTTGGCGTCGCCGCCGACGGCGAAGATCCAGTTGCCGAAGCGCGTACGGGCGAGCACCCACGTGGCCAGCGCGGTGATGGCGATCCACCAGATCACGCTGATGCGGAAGTTGTACGACGAGAAGGTCGAGCTGAGGAGGTTCGCCGCGCTGTCATAGCCTGGCACGGCGCCGAGGCCGCTCACCCGGACGGTGCCGGTGATCGCCTTGGTCACGCCGAGGTTGATGCCTTGGAGCACGAAGAACGTGGCGAGCGTGACGATGAAGCTCGGCAGCTTGGTCTTGACGACGATGTAGCCGTTGACGAAGCCGACGGCGGCCGCGAAACCGAACGTCAGCGCGATCGCGGGCCACATGGAGAGGCCCCACTCGGTCGTCAGCAGGCCCATGAGCAGGCCCGTCGTCCCGGTCATCACGCCGGCGGACAGGTCGAACTCCCCGCCGATCATCAGCAGGGCGACGGCGACCGCCATGATCCCGAGCGTCGAGGCGACGTCGGTCCAGTTGGCGATGCCGCTGAGGGTCCCGAACGCCTCGGTGGTGACCCAGAAGAAGGCGCAGATGACGAGGGCGCCGAGCAGCGAGCCGACCTCGGGCCGCCGCATCAGGCGCGCCCCCAAGCCGATGTTGGCCAGGCGCTCGTCCGCCACCGGCTCGGGAGCAGGCGCCGCGCCGGCAGGCGCCGCGCCGGCAGGCGCCGCGGCAGTCCCGGGGCTGCCGCGGCCGGCGTCCATCATCGTCGCGCTCCGCTTGCGGGTGGCCACACGACCGCCGTCGGTCTCACTAGCGCGTGCCGTCCTGCGCGAGCTGCGCCACGGTCTCCGCGTTGTCCTTGGTCACGAAGCCGGGACCGGTCAGCACCGGCTGGCCGCCGCCGATCGTGTTGGCGTTGGTCTTGTTGAGCGTGAGGAACACGACGGGCAGATAGCCCTGCAGGTACTGCTGCTGGTCGACGGCGAACTCGATCTCGCCGTCCTGGATCGCCTGCACCACATCACCCGAGAGATCGAACGTGCCCAGCGTGGCGCTCGAGCCGGCGCCCTTCACCGCGTCGCGCGCGGCGATGGCGATGTCCGGGTTGAGCGCGAGCACAGCGTCGATCGAGTCGTCGGACTGCAGCTTGGACTGGATCTCGGTGAGCGTCGTCTGGATGTCCTCGGTGCCCTTGACCTGGAGGTTCTCCACGTCGCCGCCGAAGCCCGTCTTGGCGCCGTCGCAGCGCTGGTTGAGCCCGATGTTCGCCTGCTCGTGGATGACGCACAGCAGCTTCGTCGCGCCGGCCTCCTTGAACTTCGCGCCCGCGCCCTCGCCGGCGATCTCCTCCGTCTGGCCGACGTGCGTGTAGGCGCCCAGCGCCTCGAAGTCGTCCGCGCCCGAGTTGAGCGTGATGATCGGGATGCCGGCGTCGACGGCCTTCCCCAGGGAATCCTTCAGCGCGTCCGGGTTGGGCGCCGAGACCGCCAGGCCATCGACCTTCTCGGTCACGGCAGCGTCGATCAGCTGGGCCTGCTTCTGCGGGTCGTTGTTGGATTCCGAGTACTTGAGCGTCACGCCCATCTGCTTGGCGCCGTCCTCGGCGCCGCGCTTGGCCACCGCCCAGAACGAGCCGCCGTCGCCGTGAGTGACCATGGCGATGGTGGCGTCCTGGCCCTGGGTCAGGTCGACGTCGTCCTTGCTGGCCGGCGAGCCGCCCGAGGCGCCGTCGCCGTCGCCGTCGCCCCCGCACGCCGCGGCGAACGCAGCCAGTCCGAGAACCATCAGCACTGCCAGCACTGCGGCACGCAAGCGCGTCATGTCAGGCAACCCTCTCTTCGCGTGGAGCCGTATGGGTGAGGAACTCGATGCTGGCCTGCACATCGAGGACCGGGCCGCTGCCCACCGGTGGCTCCTCACCGGTGATCGCGGTGTCCTGCTCGAGCACAAGCCAGTCCTCGTACCCGTGCGCGTCCAAGTGGGCGAGCACTTCCGCGATGCTCGCGTCCCCCTGGCCCAGGGGGCGGAACAGGCCCGCTTGCGTGGCGCCGACGAGCGTCAGATCGCCGGCGCGGTAGCGGGCGGCCACGTCCGCGTCGACGTCCTTGAGGTGGACGTGCACCACGCGGTCGCCATGCTCGCGGACGAAAGCGAGCGGATCGGTACCGCCGATGAGGAGGTGGCCGGTGTCCAGGCACCAGCCGACGTCCGCGGTCACCAGCATGCGCTCCACGTCGGCGGCCGTCTCCACGAGCGTGCCGGCGTGCGGGTGCAGGGCGAAGGTGAGTCCGTGGTCATCGACGAGCGCGGCGACGGCCGCGAGGTGCTCGAGGAGGCGGCCGAACCGCGTCGCCTCGAGCGGCGCCGGGCGCGACCAGGCGTCGTCCATCACGAGCGCGGCGACGAAGACCCCGGCGCCCGCTGCGGCGAACGTCGACGCCGCCTGCTCGGCCACGCGTAGCGCTCCCTCCGGCGACCGCTCGTGCAGCACCAGCGGAACGAAGCCGCCGACCAGCGACAGCCCATGGTCCTCGAGGCACGCGCGCAGCGCGGCGGGCTCGGGCGGGAGGTATCCCAGCGGGCCGAGCTCCGTGGCGGTCAGGCCAAGACCCGCCATCTCGCCGAGCACGCGCTCCGGCGCCAGTTGCCGGCCCCAGCCGGGAACCTCGCAGATCCCCCACGAGATGGGTGCGCCGGCCAAGCGGCGTGCGGGCGCCGGACTGGCGGCGTCAAGCGTCATCGAACCCTCTGCTCCACACGAACATCCTCTCCGCTTGGAGCGCTCCAAAGAATTGGCGCGCTCCAATTCGCGGCAGTATGCTTCGGCTCGCCATGGCTGTCAAGCGCGTCGCTCACAAGCCGCCGACCATGGAGGATGTGGCGCGCTCGGCCGGAGTGTCCCGTGCGCTCGTGTCGCTCGTCATGCGCGACAGCCCGCAGGTGAGCCCGCACCGGCGCACGCGCGTGCTCAACGCGGCGGGGAGGCTCGGCTACCGGCCGAACGCGATCGCCCGCAGCCTGGCGAGCCGGCGGACGCAGACCGTCGGCGTGCTGCTCAACGACCTTCACAACCCGTTCTTCGCGGAGATCGCGGACGGCCTGGAGACGCTCGCGGCCGAGCTTGCCTATCGAATCCTGCTTGTCACCGGCGGGCGGCGCCCGGGGCGCGAGCGCGCGATGCTCGACGGCCTGCTCGAGTACCGCACCGACGGGATCATCCTCGTGAGCCCGCGGATGCGCACCGCCGACATCGTCGCCGCCACGGGCACGACGCCCACCGTGGTGGTCGGCCGCCGGCTGCACGGAGCGGACGTCGACTCGATCCTCGTCGACGAGGCGGCGGGCGCACGGCTCGCGGTCGAGCATCTGACCGCACACGGCCACGAGCACATCGTGCACGTCTCCGGTGGCCGCGGCGCGGGCGCTGCGCCGCGGCGCGCCGGCTACGAGAAGGCGATGCGCGCCCGCGGCCTCGAGCACCGCGCCCTCGTGATTCCCGGCGACTTCACCGAGGAGGCGGGCGTGCACGCCGCCGACGCGATGCTGCGCGACGGCCATTCGCTGCCGACCGCCGTGTTCGCCGCCAACGACCTGGTGGCCGCCGGCGTGCTCGACCGGCTCGATGACGCGGGCGTCGGTGTGCCCGGGGACGTCTCGATCGTCGGCTACGACAACACGTTCCTCGCCGCGCTGCACCGCATGTCGCTCACGTCGATCGACCAGCCGCGCCACGAGATGGGCCGGCTGGCGCTGGCGCTCCTGCTCGAGCGGATCGACGGTCGCGCCACGCCGGTGGTCCGGCTGATGGAGCCGCGGCTCGTCGTGCGCAAGACATCCGGACCGGCGCGATGATGCCGGCCGGTCACGCGGTGACCCGCGCCGGTTCCGCCGCACTGCTCGCGCCGGCGCTGATCGCAGCCTCGGCGATCGGGCACGCGACGGCCGGGCCCACCGCGCCCGGGCCGACGATCGTCACCGTCGGCGACCGGCCCGCCGCCATCGCGACCGGCTTCACGGTCGGCTCTGACCGGGTGGTCACGGTCGCCCACGTGCTCGGCTCCGCCGCCGTGACGGTCCGCGGCGCCGATGGCGTCGCGCGCCGGGCGACGGTGCTGCGACGCGAAGCGGCGCTGGACCTCGCGCTCCTGCACGTACCGGGCCTGCGCCCGGCGCCGGCGGCCGTCCGCGCCGGGACCCGCGTGCTCGTGCGCCGCGACGACCGCATGTCCGCGCTGCCGGCAAGGGTCGTGCGGCGCGTCACGGCTCGGGTCCGCAGCGCCGGTACGCCGGGCGCCGAGCGGCGCCCGGCGTTGGAGCTCGCCTTCGCCTCGGCCCCGGGCGACTCCGGCGCCCCGGTCGTCGAGCACGGTCGGGTCACCGGCGTGGTCTTCGCCCGCTCGCGCGGGCGGCCCGGCGTCGCCTACGCGGTCGACGGGTCCGTCCTCGAGCGCCTGCTGCGGTAGTCGAAGGAAGTGACACGCCGACGCGGCTACGTCGCACGGCTCTCCTCGCCGCCCTGTTGCGAGTTGGACTCGCGGAGCGAGCTCAACTCGCAACAGGAGGTGGCTCGTCCGGGTGGTAGTCGTCGCTCGCCGACCGGGCGGTCCAGGCGGTGACCAACAGCCCCGTCAACCACGTCGGCATGGTGGTCGCCATCGACGACCTGCCGCCGCTGCTCTGGCACGCCGAGCTCGGCCGCTCGCTGCCCGACGTGTGGACCGGCGAGCGCCGGCGCGGCGTGCAGCTGCACCTGCTCGGCGAGGCGGTCGCTATGGGGCTGCTCCCGAGCCGGCGCCCGGCGAGCTGGTATGACCCGGGCCGCTTCTGGAGCGGCGACCGGATCGAGCTCGCCGAGCCGTTCTCCCTGAGCGCGGAGATCGCCGTCCGCTGACGAGCCGTTTCCCCTGAGCGCGGAGATCGCGTCCGCTGAGTCACTCGCAGAAGCCGATGCGCGGAATGCCGATGAGCGTCGTCTTCTTCGTGTCGACATCGACCGCGAAGCTCAGCCGGCCACCGCCGTCCTTCGGGATCCTGACCAGCGTGATCCCGAACACGTCCTCGGTCTTGCGGTTGACTCTTGCCTTCGGGAAGGCCGCCTTGATCTGCGGGATCGTGGCGCCGACGCCGACTCCGCGCGCCTTCGCCCCGCCCCTGATCGTGATGTCCGTGACCTTGCGCGGCGAGGTGAGTGTGTAGGTGACGAACCCCTTGAGCGGCGCGCGCAGGCGCGCCGAGCGCGTGTCGGGGCCCCCGAGCTCGCATCCCGGGCGCAGGTTGCCCACCAGGCCGGCGGCGCGCAGTTGCCGGTGGGTCTTGCCGAGCTTCACCTTGCCCACTCCCGCGGGCGTGATCTTCTTCGCGGCGGCGGTGCCGGCGTTGCCGGGGGCCGCGGCGGTCCCGATCGCGAGCGCGCCGGCGCCGGCGAGCGCGGCCGTCGTCGCGAGCGTGCGTGTGAGGCTGCGAGTGCTCATGCGCAGCAACCTACCTGCCCGGCCGGGCGCCCCGGAAACTAGACTCGCGGCGGTGAGGGTCCTGTCCATCGACGGCGGCGGCATCCGCGGTCTCATCCCCGCGCTGGTGCTCGCCGAGATCGAGCGGCGGACCGGGCGGCGCGTCGCGGACCTGGTCGACCTGGTGGCCGGCACCTCCACGGGCGGCATCCTGGCCTGCGGCCTCACTCGCCCCGGGCCGGACGGACGGCCGCGCTACTCGGCGGAGGAGCTGGCCGGGATCTACGTCGAGGAGGGCCCGAAGATCTTCCGGCGCGGCCTGCTCAAGCGGGTCTTCTCCGCGGAGGGCTGGATCGACGAGCGCTACGAGGACGACGGGCTCAACGCGGCGCTCGCGCGTTACTTGGGCGATGCGAGGCTGTCGGACGCCCTGTGCGACGTGTTCGTGACGGCGTACGACATCCACGACCGCTTCGCCTTCTTCTTCCGCTCGGCGCGCGCGCGCGACGACGCCGCCTACGACTTCCCGATGACGCAGGTCGCGCGGGCGACCGCCGCCGCCCCGAGCTACTTCGAGCCGGCGCAGGTGACCGATCTGGCCGGCGCCCGCACCTATCCGCTCGTCGACGGCGGCGTCTACGCCGTGAACCCGTCCATGTGCGCGTACGCGGACGTGGTGAGCACGGGCCAGCTGGAGCTCATGCTGTCGCTCGGCACGGGCGCGCACACCCGTCCCTACACCTTCGACGAGGCCCGCTGGTGGGGACAGCTCGAGTGGGCGCGGCCTGTGCTCGACATCGTGTTCGACGGCGTAGCGGACACGATCGAGTTCCAGGCCGCAACCTTGATGGGCGACCGCTACGTCCGCCTCCAGACTCCACTGGGCAGCGCGTCTGACGACCTCGACGACGCAAGCGAGTCCAACGTGTCTGCCCTTCGTGCGCTGGGCGAGCGCCTGATCGCCGAATCGGACGCCGAGCTCGACCGCGTCTGCGCCATCCTCGCCGCCTGAGCAGCGCGCGGGTTCACGTCAACTGCGCCATTGAGGGCGAGCGTCAAGGGGCCGGTGGAGGTGGATGACGAGTTCGCGTCGCCTGGCGACGTCAAGTCGTAATCGAGCTCCGCCGCCGCAACCGACACTTCAACCTTCCCCTCAAAAGCGCAGTTGACGTAGAGGCCGACCCCGCGGACCACGAGCCGGCCCCGCCGGCACGGCCCAGGTTATCCCCGCGCCCCCACCCCCCGCGGCACCGCCGACAGCTCCACCGGCGCGGTATGAAGCGCACGCAGCCGAACCTCCCGCCAGGACAAGCCCTCCTTGACGAGCGCCGGGGCGCCCAGCACGAGCGCCGTTGCCACCTCGACGGCCTGCAGGATGATCCCGTATGCGAACGCTTCCGCCTCGCCGATCCCGTACGCACGGTTGAGCACGAGCACGCACGCCGCCTGGAACACGCCGAGGTTCGACGGCGTGAGCGGCAGCACGGCGCTGACGTTGACGGCGAACAGCACGGCGGCCGCGGCGCCCAGGTCGGCGCCCCGGTGATCGAGCCCGAGCGCGACCATGAGCACCCAGCAGCTCAGGAGCTGCAGCCCCCAAGCTCCGAGCTGCATCGTCACCGCAGCCACTGCCATCCGCGCCCGGCGGAAGACGATGAGACCGCGCCGCACCCGCCCGGCGCTCGCGCGCGCCAGGCACAGGCCGCGGTGCACGCGCGTCGACCGCTTCGGGAGCCCGGAGCGCAAGAGCGCCGGGGCGAGGAGGACGAGCGCCAGCACCGCGATTGGCGCGAGCCCGTACCAGACGAGCGCCTGCTCGCGGCCGGCGAACAGGCCCACGGTGGCGAACATCACCGCGCCGAGGATCACGAGCGCCAGCACGTTGATCAGGGTCTGGGAGACGAGCGTGCCGAGCACCACCGGCAGCGCCTCGCGCGGCCGTCCGAGCCGCCGCGCCACGATGAGGGCGCGCGACGGCTCGCCGAGTCGCGCCGGCAGTGTCGCCGACATCAGCACGCCGATGGCGGTGCCCTGCCAGGCGTCGGTGAAGCGCGGGCGTGTGTCCGGCAGCGCCGCCTTGAGGATCGCGTGCCATGAGACCGCGCGGAAGATCATCGACGCGAACATCAACGCCAGCCCGACCAGCACCCACGTGGGGCTGGAGGTGAGGAGCGTATGGCCGACCTTGTCCACGCCGATGTGCTTCACCGCCAGGTAGGTGCCGACCGCGACACCGAGTGCGGCGGCGGCCATCCCGCCGCGTCGCAGCACCTCGCCCGTCCGCCGCGACACCCTCGGCGCCGGCTCCAGCGAAGGCAGGCGCCGCGCGGGCCGGCGTGGGCCCAGCTCGGTCGGCTTCAGTCCGATCCGGACCGCGGCGCGCTCGATGGCGCCGCGCGGCTGCGTCACCGCCCGAGCGTCGCCATAGGCGTCGACGACCTGCGCGGCGACCTGCGGCCATGCGTAGCGCTCGGCGCTGCGGGCGGCGGCGGCGGCGAGCTGTGCGGTGCGGCCGGGATCGAGCGCGAGGTCGCGCAGCGTCTCCGCCAGGACGGTGGCGTCCCCGCGCGGGACCAGCAGCCCGTCGACGCCGTCGCGGATCACGTCGCGATAGCCCGCGATGTCGGACGCGACGACCGGCGTCCCGGCCGCGAAGCCCTCCGTGAGGACCATGCCGAACGACTCGCCGCCCAGCGACGGCGCGGTCAGCACGTCGGCCCGTTCCAGCGCCGCCCGCTTCTCGGCGTCGGGGACCCGCCCCAGCACGGTGACTCCCAGGCGGTCGACCAGGAGCGGCGCGACCTCGGCCTCGGAGGCGCCGACGATCGTCAGGCGCGCGGGCACGTGCTCGCGCAGCGCCTCGAACGCCCGCAGCAGCACGGGCAGTCCCTTGCGCTCGACGGCCTGCCCGACGAACACGATCTCGAGCGGCTCACCGGTCGCGCGTACGCGCGGCACGGGCACCCCGCCGACGGGCAGCGACACGCCGTTGGGCACGACCCGGTACTCCCCGCCGTAGAAGCGCCGTCCGGTCCACGCCGCCGCGTCCGAGACGGCGATGCGCACGGCGAGGTGGTTGAGCTTGCGCCGCGCGCCCATCAGGACGGCGATCACGTGCGGCGGCACGCTCTCCGAGTAGCAGTGGAACGTGCCGACGAGCGGGATGTCGACGGAGGTCAGCGCGTCCCAGCCGATCACCGGCGTGACCGGCTCGTGCACGTGCACCACGTCGAACCGTCCCGCTCGCAGCTCGCGCCGCAGTGTCGAGACCGCCAAGGGTGTGTGCGCCAGGTTCGAGACGGCGCCGTTCGACGGCCAACCGAGCGTGGGACCGAGCGGGATCAGCCACTCGGGCACCGGCCGGCGCTGGGGGCGGGTGCCGCGGTGCAGCCAGGCGGTGCGCCGGTCGTCGTGGTCATAGGGGGCGAGCACGCGCACTTCGTGCCCGGCGGCGAGCAGCTCGCCGGCGAGCGCTTCGATGTGGCGCATGACTCCGCCGGGGTACGTCCAGGAGTAGGGGGAGACCAGGGCGACCCGCATGCGCGCCATCCTAAAGGTGCGGACCCGCGGTTCCGGTTCAGCCTCCGCACCTTAGCGAGTGCTAACAAGGCGCCGCGGGCCGTCCGGACGGCATTCGGCGCGCCGGGCCCGTTCCTGCGAGCCCGGCCGCGGACCCGCCCTCCTATGCTTTGTCCGGTGCCCGAGCGCCACTTCGTCAAGTACACGTTCCTGAAGGTCGATCCGGCCTGGCGCCGGCTGCCCGACGACCAGCGCATGGCCGACAAGCGCGAGTTCCTCGCCGCCTGCGAGGACTTCGCGGCCGAGCGCCTGCTGCGGTCGTTCTCCACGATCGGCACCCGCGGCGACACCGACCTGATGCTGCTCACCCAGGCGACGAACCTCGAGCGCATCCACGAGTTCCACGTCGTGCTCGCCCAGAGCGGCCTGATGAGCTGGTGCTCGCAGCCGTACTCCTACCTCGCGATGACCAAGCCGTCGGAGTACTCCGACGAGTCGCGCCTGGAGGTGCGCCCGGCGCACTCGCGTTACCTGTTCGTGTATCCGTTCGTCAAGACGCGGGAGTGGTACCGGATGCCCGCCGACGAGCGCTGGAAGATCATGCAGGAGCACATCCGGATCGGTCGCGAGTACCCGGACATCGACCTCAACACGTCCTACTCGTTCGGTCTGGACGACCAGGAGTTCGTGGTCGCCTTCGAGGCCGACGACCCGTCGCGCTTCCTCGACCTGGTGCAGCGCCTGCGGACCACCGAGGCGTCCGCCTACACCAAGCGCGACACGCCCACCTTCACCTGCGTGTCCAGCTCCGTCGAGCGGGCGCTGAGCGGACTCGACGGCACTCCCCTGTCCGAGGCCCTCCCCACCACATGAGCTCCGCGAACGAGACCGTCGACATCACCGTCATCGGCGCCGGCCCGGTCGGGCTGGCGACCGCCTTCTGGGCCGGGATGCGCCAGGCCAGTTGCCGCATCATCGACTCGCTGCCGGAGATCGGCGGGCAATGCACCACGCTGTACCCGGAGAAGTGGATCTTCGACGTGCCCGGGCACCCGCGCGTGCTCGCGCGTGACCTGGTGGCGCAGCTACGCGAGCAGGCGCTCGGGCAGTTCGACATCCCGGTGCACCTGGAGTGCACCGCCGAGCGCCTGGAGTACGACGGCGACGAGGTCGTGCTGCACACCTCCGAGGGCGAGCTGCGGTCGCGCACGGTGATCGTCGCGGGCGGGCACGGCGCCTTCGAGCCCAAGCGCCTGCCGATCTCCGATGTCGACATGAGCCCGTGGGAGGGCAAGGGCGCGCACTACCTCGTCGGGAACAAGAACGAGTTCGCCGGCAAGCGCGTGGTGATCGTCGGCGGCGGCGACTCCGCCTTCGACTGGGTGGTCAACCTGCTCGAGACCGCGTCCGCCGTGACGCTGGTGCACCGCCGGGACGGCTTCCGGGCGCACGAGGCCACGATCGCCGAGGTCATGGACCACGTCGGCGCCGGTCGCGTCGACCTCAAGGTGCCCTACGTGATCCGCAACGTCGAGGGCAACGGCGCCATCGAGGCCGTCGAGCTCCACCACGCGGGCGACGACTCGATCGAGCGGCTCGCCTGTGACGCCGTGCTGCTCCAGCTCGGCTTCGTCACGAAGCTCGGCCCGCTCAAGGAGTGGGGCTTCGAGCTCCAGAAGAACGCCATCGCGGTCGACGGGCTGATGAAGACGAACCTCGACCGGATCTGGGCGTGCGGCGACATCACCACCTTCGACGGCAAGCTCAAGCTGATCGCCACCGGCTTCGCGGAGGGCGCCATCGCGGTCGCCCAGGCCGTCCACCACATCCGTCCCGAGACCAAGCTCCAGCCCGCCTACTCCACCAACACCGGCGTGCCCGGCGCGGTGGCGGGCCAGCCGTAGGCATGCGGCGCACCCGTGTGCTCGCGGGCCTCGTGGCCATGGTGCTGGCCGTGGCGGGGTGCGGCGGCGGGGACGCCGGCTCCGACGCGCCCGCCGACCCGGTCGCCGAGGTTCCCGGCGTGCTGCAGGACCAGGTCCGTGAAGCGCGCGACCCGCGGCCGTCGGAGTTCCCGTCGGCGGACGGCAAGACGCTCCAGGAGCTCGCCGACGAGATCGGCGGCGGGCCGGAGATGGGCCTCGCAGGGTCCGTGTTCGTCGCCGGACGGGAGAACCGCGTCGCGTTCGGCGTGATCGACTCCGACGCCGGCTTCCTCTACGGCAAGACGGCGCTCTACATCGCGCGCACGCCGGGCGCGCCGGCCGCGGGCCCCTACGTGGCGCCCGCCGACGTGCTGGTCACCGAGGCGCCCTACCGCTCCCAGCAGGCGGCCACGGAGTCGGACCCGTTCGCCGCCGTCTACGCGGCGCAGGTGCCGTTCGCCAAGCCGGGGAACTACTCCCTCATGGCGGTCACCCTGGTGGGCGGGAAGCCCGTCGCCGCAGCCGGGCAGGTCAGGGTGACGACTTCCGCGAAGGACCCGATCCCGGAGGTCGGCGAGCCCGCCCCGAAGGTGGCGACCGACACGGTGGCGTCCGCCGGCGGGGACGTCGAGGCGATCGACACGCGCCGGCCGACCAGCGACATGCACGCGAACTTCGCCGAGCGCGTCGGCGCCAAGCCGGTGGCGCTGCTCTTCGCCACTCCCCAGCTGTGCGCGTCGCGTGTGTGCGGACCCGTCGTCGACGTCGCGCTGCAGTTGCGCTCGCGCTACGGCGACCAGGTGGAGTTCATCCACCAGGAGGTCTACACCGACAACGAGCCGGAGAAGGGCCTGCGCAAGCCCCTCCAGGCGTTCAACCTGCCGACCGAGCCGTGGCTCTTCGTCGTCGGCGAGCACGGCAGGATCACCGCGCGGCTCGAGGGCTCGTTCGGCCTCGACGCCTTCGAGCAGGCGTTGCAGACCGCGCTGTGACCCGGCGGTCGCGCCTGGCCGTCCTGGCCGGGACCGCGGCCGGCGCGGCGCTGGCGGCGCCCGCCGCGAGCGAAGCCCATGGGCTGGCTCAGCGCACCAGCCTGCCGATTCCGGAGTGGCTGTTCGGCTGGGGCGCGGCCCTCGTGCTGGTGGCCTCGTTCGCCGGGCTGGCCGTGCTGTGGCCGCGCCCGCGCTTGCAGGCGCCCGGCTGGCGCCCGCTGCCCGGGGGGATCGGGCGACTGCTCGGCAGCCGTGCCGTCGAGATCCTGTGCGGCGGCGCCGGCGTCGCGCTGCTGGTCGTCCTCGTGGTCGCCGGCTACGCGGGCAAGGGCTCGGCACTCGACAATCTCGCGCCCACGTTCATCCTGATCGACTTCTGGGTCGGGCTGGTCTTCCTGAGCGTCCTGTTCGGCGACGTCTTTCGCGCCTTCAGCCCGTGGCGAGCGATCCGGTTGCCCGGGATCCGGCCCTATCCCGAGCACTGGGGCCGCTATCCGGCCGCGCTGGCGCTGCTCGGCTTCACTTGGGTCGAGCTCGTGTCGGATTGGGGGGAGGCGCCGGCAAGCCTGACCACCGCCGCGCTCGCGTACACCGTCTACACGCTGGCGGCGCAGGCGCTGTTCGGCACGGACAACTGGACCCGCAACGGCGAGGCGTTCGCGGTCTACTTCAACCTATTCTCACGCCTGTCGGTGTGGGAGAGCCGCGAGCGCGTCGTGAGCCTGCGACCGCCGCTGGGCGGGCTCGCGCGGCTGGACCCGGTGCCGGGCACCGTGCTGTTCGTGGTCGTGATGATCGGAACGGTCACCTTCGACGGCTTCAGCCAGGGTGGGTTCTGGAGTGATCTCTCCGTCGATCTCGCCGTCGCGCTGGACGGGATCGTGGGCCTCGGCGCGGCGCCCAAGGTCGTCGCCACGCTCGGCCTGCTCGCCGCCGTCGCGGCGGTCGGCCTCTTCTACCGCCTGGGCATCGACGGCGCACGCTCGATCGGCGGCGACCTGGATGCGGCCGCGCTGCGGCGCGCCTTCATCCACACGCTGGTGCCGATCGCGATGGCCTACGTCGCGGCCCACTACCTGACGTTCCTGCTCTTCGAGGGCCAGGCGACGTTCTACCTGGCCTCGGACCCGTTCGGGCGAGGCTGGGACATCTTCGGCACCGCGTCACGCGCGATCGACTACACGTTCTTCAGCCAGGACGCCGCGTGGTACGTGCAGGTGGCGATCGTAGTCGCCGGGCACGTGGCGGCCCTGATCCTCGCGCACGACCGTGCCCTCGCGCTCTACCGGCAGCCGGCGCTCGCGGTCCGCTCGCAATATTGGATGCTCGCGGTGATGGTCGGCTTCACGTCGCTCGCGCTGTGGCTGCTCGCCCAGGCGGGCGCGTGAACGACCGGCGCTAGGGGTGTCCAAGAACAGGACCGTGCGTCGGTATCCGGCGTGCGGGACTTCTTGGACAGGCCCTAGACGGCGGAGACCTCTTCCTCTTCCGCGACGCGGAAGGAGGAGCCGCAACCGCAGGCCGCGATGACGTTGGGGTTCTCCACCTTGAAGCCTGCGCCCTGGAGGCTCTCGACGTAGTCGACGACGGCGCCCCTGACATACGGCAGGCTGGGTCCGTCGACCAGCAGGCGCAGGCCGTGATCCTCGAAGATCTCGTCGCCGTCGCGCTTCGTGTCGAAGGCGAGGGCGTACTGGAAGCCGGAGCAGCCACCGCCGCGCACGCCCACGCGCAGCCCCGACGTGCCCATGTCGGCGCCTTGTGAGTCGAGAAACTCCTTGACCTTCTCGGCGCCCTTTTCGGTGAAGGTGATCACGTGTCCGTTGCTCCTCGGTCTCCGCTCGGAGGTCCAATGCTTCAGGAAGTGTAGCGAGTCGGCCGACCTCGCTAGGCTAGGCGTCGTGCCGACGACCGACGACCTCAAGCAGCGCATCGAGACGTCCATCCCGGGCGCCCGCGCCGACGTCGTCGACCTCAATGGCGGTGGCGACCACTTCCGTGCCACCGTCACCGCCCCGGCGTTCGCGGGGTTGAGCCGCATCGAGCAGCATCGCCGTGTCTACGCGGTCTTCGGGCCCGACATCGGCGGGCCCATCCACGCGCTGTCCCTGGTCACCCGATCCGAAGCGTAGGTATTCCATGAGCACTCCCGAGCAGCAGATCAGCGAGGCGATCCAGGGAGCGATCGCCGACAACGAGGTCATCCTCTTCATGAAGGGCACGCCCGAGGCGCCGCGCTGCGGCTTCTCCGCGCGCAGCGTCGCGGCCCTCGAGGCGCTGGGGGCACCGTTCGCGGCGGTCGACGTCCTCCCGGACCCCCGGATCCGACAGGAGCTCTCCGCGCTGTCGAACTGGCCCACCATCCCGCAGCTCTTCGTGCACGGCGATCTGGTCGGTGGGTGCGACATCATCACGGAGATGTACGAGTCCGGCGAGCTGGCCCAGTCGCTCGGGGTCGACACGCCGGACGAGGCGACGGAGCCGGCCGCGGCTGAGCCCGGCGCGGCGCCGCTGACCATCGAGAACAGGCTCACGTAGCGTCAGAGGTCGCGGCGCGCGAAGGCGGCCACCGAGATGACTCCCACCACCACGAGGTAGGCGAGCGACCACAGCCACAGCGCGGCGCCGCCCGCCTCGGCGCCGCCGAACGGGCCCAGGTTGATCGCCAGCCGCGTGAAGCCCACCGTGTCGGCGGTCAGGTCTGACAGTCCGGCCTGGTAGAGCGCCTCGAACGGCAGCGCCCATGTGGTGACCTTCGCCACGTCGTCGAGGCTCTCGGACCCGATCGCCGCCGCGATCTGGCCGAGCAGGCCGGCGGTCAGGCCCGCGCCGAACAACATGAACACGGCGATGCCGTTGGCGGTGGAAGCGAGCACGATCGAGCCCGCCAGCGAGAGGGCGGCGATGATCGCCACGCCGAGCGCGAGCGCCAGTAGCGGCGTCAGCGTCCGATCGGGCCACCAGTCGCCCAAGGCCGCCGTTAGCGCGAAGGCGCCCAGCGCGACCGCCACGACGTAGGGCGAGCAGACCGCGGTGGCGCCGAGCCACCGGCCCAGCAGCAGCGTGCGCCGCGGCAGCGGCCGGACCAGCAGCGGCTGCAGCAGCCCCCGCTCGGCGTCACCACGGACGGCACCGAGCGTCAGGAACACGGCCAGGATCGTCCCGAGAAAGAGGATCGCGAACATCGCGAGGCCGGCGAGCGTCGCGCCGACCACCGCGTCGGCCTCCACGCCGGCCTCCGTGGCGCCCGTGAAGTCATCGGCCGCCTTGAACGCCTGCCAGGTCGCCAGGCCGTAGAGGACGAGGAAGACGACGGTGAGCAGCCCGACCACCACGAACACCTTGCGGCGCAGCGACTCGCGCAGGGAGAAGCGCGCGACGATCAGCGCGGAGCGCAGCTCGCCGGGCGGCGTGACCGTCGCGAACGGTGCGCTCATGCCCCTGCCTCCGCACCCGCCGGCGTCGCCGGAGCGCGGCCGACGGCCTCCAGGTAGGCGTCCTCGAGCGTCGACGTGAGCACGCGGACACCGAAGACTTGTTCCCCGTCGTTGACCAGCTCGCGCACGATCCGCGGCACGTCGTCGCGGGTGCCGTCGGCGAACGTGCGCCAGCCCGACGCCGTCTCCACCTCCACCCCACCCGCGCGGCTGAGCTGCTCGGGCGTTCCCGCCGCCACGACTTCCCCGCCGTTGATGATCGCCACGCGATCGCACACGAGCTCGACCTCGGACAGCAGGTGGGAGTTCAGCAGGACGCTGACCCCGCGCTCGCGCAGCCGCTCCAGCAGGGCGCGCACCGTGTGGCGGCCGGAGGGATCGAGCGCGCTGGTCGGCTCGTCGAGCAGCAGCAGCTTCGGGTCGCCGATCAGCGCCTGGGCAAGGCCGAGACGCTGCTGCATCCCCTTGGACATCGCGCCCACGCGGCGATCGGGAACGTGCCCGAGCTCGACCAGTTCGAGCAGCGCACGCCGTTCGCTCGCCCCGCCCATCGAGCCCGTCAGCTCCTGGTGCAGGCCGAGCAGCTCGTCGGCGCTGCACCAGTCGGGAAATCGGAACAGCTCGGCCAGGTAGCCGAGCGCCGCATGTGCGCCGGGCGACCCCGCCGGGCAGCCGCAGACGTCCACCGCTCCCGCGGAGGGCCGCACGAGGCCGCAAGCGACCTTGACCAGCGTGGACTTGCCGGCGCCGTTGGGCCCGAGCAGGCCGAACAGCTCGCCGGTCCCGATCTCGAGATCGACGCCGCGGAGCGCCTGCACGGAGCCGTAGGCCTTGCGCAGGCCGGTGACCGACAGTGCGGGGGGCACCTGCGTAGGATCGCAGCATCGCTCGGAGCCTCGCCTCGCCGTGGATTCGACACCGGCGAGCCCTCCCATCCACTGGCACGCTCGCCGACTGCTCGCTCGCGGGAGCCGCTCAGGCAGCCGGCGGCTGGGGCACCTCGACGAGTTGGAGATCGTCGATGCCCATGAAGTCCGCCGGGTTGCAGGTGTAGAGCGGGAGATCGTGCGCGATCGCGGTTGCGGCGATCATCGCGTCGTACGCCCGCGCCGCGGTCTTGCGGCCGCCGCGGCGAAGCGATGACGCCACGCGCCCGAAAGCGCGGGCTGCTGCGGCGTCGAAGGGGAGCGCGTCGAAGTCGGCCTCGGCCTGTTGCAGATGGGCTTGCCGTGCCACCCGCTCGCGCTCGTCGCCCGCGACGAGCGGACCGACGGAGAGCTCGGCGAGGGTGATCGCGCTGATGAGCGGCTCGGCGGGAAGCGCGGTCGCATCCGCGAGTCGGGCGAGCAGGATGACGGTCGAGGTGTCGAGGATCCCGCGACCGGTGCTCGTAACGGGCGCGCTCACAAGCTCGAATCGATACTCGCGTCGATGTCGGCACGTACAGCAGCCGGATCGACCGCCGGAAGCGAGCGCCGACGAGCCAGCAATGCGCTCGCGCCCAGTGGGGACCGAGAGACCGGGCGAAGCTCTGCGACGGGCTTTCCCGCACGCGTGATCGTGATCTGCTCGCCGCCCGCCGCGCGATCCACCACTTCGCCACCGTGATTGCGGAGATCCCGAATGCTCACATCAGCCATGAGCGTCACTGTATCACGCGTGATACACAGGCGGAGAAGACGCTTCTCCGCCTGACGCCTTCGCCGACGAAGCACCCGGCGCGGCGGCCTCTCGCCGGGGCGCCGGTCGGTTCGTCCCTCTAGGGTGTCGCGCCATGGCACCGGTCGCCATCGTCACGGATTCGACCCACTACATGCCGCGGGAGGTCGTGGAGCGCCACGGGCTCCACACCGTCTCGCTATACGTGCGCTGGGGCGACCCGCCGGCCGACGATCGCGAGGCCGACCTCCCGGACTTCGATGCGTTCTACGACCACCTGCGCTCAGCGCGCGAGCTGCCGACCACCTCCCAGCCGTCGGTCGGCGACTTCCTCGCCGCGTACATGCCCCTGCTCGAGCAGGGCAACGACATCGTCTCCATCCACCTCTCGAGCGGCATCTCCGGCACCGTCCGCTCGGCCGAGCAGGCGCGTGAGCAGCTGTTGGAGGGTGGGCTCGCGCCCGGGCGCATCACCGTGCTCGACTCCGCCAGCGTCTGCGCCGGGACCGGCCTGATGGCGATCGCGGCAGCCAACGCCGCAAAGGCCGGCGCCGACGCACCGGCGACGGCGGCCCGTGCTCGCGAGGCGCGCGCCGAGGTCAAGATCCTGTTCGCGGTGGAGACGCTCGAGTTCCTCCGCCGCGGCGGGCGGATCGGAGGCGCGCAGGCGTGGATCGGGTCGACGCTGCGGATCAAGCCTATCCTCGCGATCGAGAACGAGGTGGTGCCCGTGGAGCGCGTCCGCACCTGGAGCCGCGCCTTCGAGCGGCTCGTCGACCACCTCAGCGCCCTGCGCGAGGACGGCAACGACCGCTTCTTCGTGCAGCACATCCAGTCCGCCGAACAGGCGCAGAAGCTGGCTCAGCGCGGCGAGGAGATCTACGGGCGGCCGCCGGAGTTCGTCTCGGAGATGGGGCCCGTCATCGGCGCTCACGCGGGGCCCGGGGTGATCGGCGTCACGGCGCTGCGCGACGCGATCCTCGGACCGGTCTGAGTCGTTCGGGCCGAGCGCTGAGCAGGAGCGCAGGCCTCCGGCGAGAACAGGGCGGGGATGGCCGCGGCTCCGTCCCCCGCCTCAAGCGAGCCGGTCAAGGTCACCGCGCTCTCCACGCGCGTCGTGTTGCGCGTCGTCCTGCTGATCCTGCTCGTCCTCGTCGCCCTGTGGCTCATATACCTGCTGCGCCGGCCGCTTACGTGGATCTTCATCGCCGGCTTCCTCGCCATCGCCCTGTCGGGGCCGGTGAGCTTCCTGCAGCGCCGGATGAAGCGCGGGCTCGCGATCGCACTGGTGTACATCGGGCTGATCCTGGTGCCCGTGTTGATCGCGGCCATGCTCGTCCCACCGGTTGTGGAGCAGGTCAACCTCCTGGTCGACAACCTGCCCCAGTACGCCGCCGACCTCAGCGAGTTCGTGAGCAAAAACGAGACGCTGCGCCAGGTTGAGGAGGACTACAACGTCACCGCTGAGCTGCAGAAGCAGGCCGCGACGCTGCCGGGGCGGGTCGGCGACGCGGCCGGCATCCTCTCCGACATCGGCCTCGGACTGGTCAACTCGATCTTCGCGGGCGTGACGATCCTCGTCCTCAGCCTCTTCATGACCGGCTCCGGCCGCGGCTGGCTGGGCTGGCTCGCCAAGCGCCAGGGCGCGGGACGGGAGGAGTGGCTCGACCGCCTGTTCGACCGGATCGGCAATGCGGTCGGCAACTATGTGGCGGGCGCGCTCGGACAGGCGCTCGTGGCCGGGATCCTCGCCTACGTCGTGTTGCTGATCCTCGGGGTGCCCTATGCGGGCTCACTCGCGGTGGTGATCTTCCTGCTCGATCTCGTCCCGCTCGTCGGCGCGACCCTCGGCGCGATCCTCGTCGGAATCATCACCGTGTTCAACGACTTCCCCACCGCCACGATCGTGTGGACGATCTGGTCGGTCGTCTATCAGCAGGTCGAGAACAACGTCATCCAGCCGCGCATCCAGGCCAGGGCGGTGCAGGTCGACCCGTTCGTCGTCCTCACCTCGGTGCTCTTCGGCTCCACGCTCTTCGGCGTGCTCGGCGCCCTGCTGGCGATCCCGGTCGCCGCCGCGATCCAGATCGCGATCGTGGAGTACGGCCAACTGCGCAGGCCGGAGAACATCGCGGCAGTGCAGGCGCCGCCGGGACACGAGCCGCCACCGCCCGCGCCTACTGCCGGTTCTGCGTGAGCCCGCCGCCGCGCGACCACAGCAGCGTCGCGCCGTCGAGGATGAGGGCGATCGCGGCGAGAAGCAGCACCCACGTCAGGATCGCACCGGTCCACGTGGTCGCCGCGAGGCACACCGCGGCGAGGACGAACGGCAGCCAGGTCCGGAGGTTCGCGCTCAGTGCGCGCGGGCTACGCGGCGAGTGAGGCGTAGTACGCCTTCTGCGATGTGGCCCCGGTCACCACTACTAGCCGTCGTCGCCGCCGCCGGTGACGAGGCCCGTGAGCGCCGCGATGCCGCCGCCGAGCACGAAGCCCGCCACCGCCGCACCGATGAGCACCTGCTTGCGGTGCCGGTTGATCTGCTTGCGCCAGTCGGTCGCCTCGGCTACCTCGGCACGCAGCCGCTCGAGGGCCAGGCCGAACTCGGCCCGGTTGGCCTCGATCGAGCGGCGGATCTCTTCCGGTGTCCTGGTGGCGGCCATCAGCGCTTGCCCTCCGCGGGAGCGGGAGTCGGGGCCTGGCGGGCGGCGACCGGCCCCACCGGGCGAGCCGGCGGCGAGGCGGTGAGCGTGCCCTTGATGAGCTGAGCCTCCTCGATCGCCATCTGCGGCATCGGCGGGGAGCCCTTCTTGATGAAGCGCAGCGCGATGACGCCGGCGATCGCGCCCAGCACGAGGATCAGGAGCCCGGTGATGAGGAAGCCGAGCCAGGGCCCGGCCCCGCCACCGATGAGGTCCCACAGACCCCACGACAGGGAATGCAGCAGGTAGATCAACGCGAAGACGGCGAAGACTCCCGCGACGATGCCGAACACCGCGCCCTTGATGAGCTTGGTGACCTTGTCGGTCATCTCGGCCTTGGCCAGCGCGATCTCCTCGCGCACGAGGACCTGTGCCTTCTCGGTGACGTCCTGGATGGCGCGAGCGAGCTCGCTCGATGACTGGTCGGGCATCAGGACGCGATCCTCTTGAGGACGCGGGCGAACAGGAACGCGCCGGCGAAGGCGCCGGCCACGTGCAGCTCGGGCTTCTCGGGACCCTCGACCGCCTCGCTCGGACGCGCTCCGGTCAAGGCCGGCTCGGCGCGGGAGCCGGCGCCGGCGGCCGCGGCGGCCGCGGGGTCGGAGCCGATACCGACGCCGGGGGCGGTGACCGCGGCACCGGACACGCCGGCGCGCTCGGCCCCCGTGGCGCGGGCAGACTCCTCGGCGTTGCCGGCGTGCGCGCGTGCGCGCTCTGCCTCCGCCGCGGCGGACTGCTTGCGCTCCTCGGCCTCGCGCCGCTTCTTCTCCTTGGCGGACTCCTCGCGCTCGGCGGCGCCCACGGCCTCCTGGGCCTTGGCCTGCTCCTCCTCGGCGCGGCGCTCGTCAGTGATCGCCAGCTCTTCGCGCAACTCAGCGGCGCGGGCCTCGGAATCGGTGCGGTCGGCCTGCGCGTCGGCCTCGACCCGCGCGGCGGTGCCCTGCGCGCGCTCGGCCGACTGCTCCTGCGTGGCTTCCTCTCCGGCGGCGACGGCGCCGGGGGGCTTGGGTTGTTCGCTCACTCTGGCGGATCTTCCCCGAAGGCGCGGACCCAAATCTGGTGCGCGAGCTTCGTCGTGACGATGGAGGCGGCGGCGCCGAGGGCGGCGAGCAGGCCCGACCACATGAGGCGCTTGACCATGTCGTTGTCGGTCATGATCGCCGCAGTCTAGGGCCGCGCCCCGTCGGAATGCACTTCGAGACCGTCGCAGATGGTCTCCACGACGAAGCGCTTGGCCCGTCCGTAGTCGTCCTCGCCCTCCTCCAGCAAGCCGAAGATCCAGCCCGTGAGCACCTGCTCGATGGCGCCGTAGAAGGCCATCGCGGCGAACTGCGGGGACACGGCGGAGCGAAACGTGCCGTCCGCCTGCGCGGCCGCCACGATGTCGGCGATTCGGTGGTACGCCTTGCGTATCTCCGGCAGGTGGGTCTGCCCGAACGTGTTCGCGGCGCGCGTGACCTCGACGATGATGATCTTCATCAGCTCGGGGTCGTAGCGGTAGGAGTCGACGATGAACGATGCGATCGCGCCGAGCTTGTCGCGCGCGGTGATCGGTTGGGAGTCGATCTCGTCGATCGCCGCGAGCATCAGCGCCCAGCGCTCGGCGAACAGCGTGTCGAGCACCTCGTCCTTGGACTGGAAGTAGTGGTAGACGAGGCCGTAGGCGACGCCCGCCTCGTCGGCGATGTCCGCGACGCGGCACGTGTGGTATCCCTGCCGCGCGAACACGCGCACCGCGGCGTCGAGGATGAGGCGGCGCTTGTCGACGGCGGCCGCCTTCACGCGCGAGCCTCGCTCTGCCCGCCGACCCGGTCGGCTGGGCGCGGCGGCCAGCGGTAGGCGGCGGTCTGCCGGTTGGCGAGCGACGGGAGCTTCGTCCGGATGGTCTCCAGCCGATCGAGGTCGAGATCGGCCAGGACGACGCACTCGGCGTCGGGCGCCTGCGCGAGCACAAGCCCCCACGGGTCGACGATCATCGAGCGCCCACCGGCGCGGATCCCCGGCGCCGGCTCGCCGATCTGGTTGGCGGCGACCACGAAGCACTGGTCCTCGATCGCCCGCGCGCGCAGGAGCACCTCCCAGTGGTCGCGCGTGGTCGTCTCGGTGAACGCGGCCGGCACGGTGAGCACCTTGGCGCCTCGCACCGCGAGGATGCGGAACAACTCGGGGAAGCGCAGGTCGTAGCAGATGGTCAGGCCGAGGCCGGTCCCGTCGGCCGTCTCGGACGTCGTGGGCTCGTCGCCCGGAGCCTCGTGGTCGGACTCGCGGTAGGTGCGTCCCCCGACCTCGACGTCGAACATGTGGATCTTGCGGTACGTCGCGCGGTCCGCGCCGTCGGGCCCGATGTGGACGCTCGTGTTGGCGCCGCGGGCGGCGCCCTCGACGCGCTCGGCGATCGAGCCGGCGACGAGGTCGATGCCCAGCTCGCCGGCGGCGGCGCGCGCCCAGCTCAGTGCGGGGCCGTCGAGCGGCTCGGCGCCCGCCGCCGTCTGCTCGGGAGTGCCCAGCACAGGCCACTTCTCCGGTAGGACCACGAGCTCGGCGCCGCGCGCGGCCGCCTCGCGCGTAAGCCGGTCGGCCGCGTCGAGGTTGCGGTCGCGATCGGGGGTGGAGCTGAGCTGCACGGCTGCGGCGCGCATGGTGTCGTCTCCTCGGGCGAGCAGATCGACTCGTCAGTCGATCCCTGGATGCGCGAGGGTACCTCGGATGCGCAGCTCGTCGGCCAGCATCTTGGAGTGCCTGGCGCCGATCAGCTCGCGCAACGAGTCGCGGCCGGCGCGCACGATCTCCACCGCGCGGCCGGGCTCGATGTCGCCGAGCCGCTCGACCAGCACCGTGACCTCCGCTTCCACCAGCGGTCGCAGCGCCTCGCGGTAGCGCAGCGTGTCGTAGACGGCGAAGCCGAGCGCCTCGTCGTAGCCGCCTTCGCGGAACCGTGCGATCGCCGCGATCACGGCGACGTCGTCGGGGTCATAGCCCTCCTCGTCAGGCGTGAGGACACCGAGCTCGGCCGGCTCGCTCATCTTCAGGCCGGCGCCGGCCTGTGCCCGCCGACGCCTGTGCCGGCCGACGAAGTCGGCTCGGTGAGGTCGGCTGGGTGGTCATGCCTCCAAGCTCCCCTCCGGCACGCCATCCGGCCCGGCGACCGCGCCGGCCGCCCTGAGCCGCTCCACCGCCCCCGGGTCGTAGCCCAGGGCGGCGAGCACCGCGTCGGTGTCGGCACCGAGCGCGGGGCCCGGTCGCGTGCCGTCGGCCGGCGTGCGCGAGAGCCCGACCGGGGGACCGAGCAGGCGCACGGGAGCCGCGGCGCCCGGCTGGTCGACGGCGACGACCGCGTCGCAGGCAACGGCGAGCGCCTCGTCCAGATCGAGCACGGGTTCCAGGCAGCAGGGGTGGGCGTCGGCGAACGCGGCCCACTCCGCGCGGGTGCGGGCAGCGAAGATTCCCTCCAGCTCAGCGGCCACCGCCGGATCGAGGTGACGCGAAACGAGGTCGGCTCGATCCAGGCCGGCGCAGAGCGCCTGCCAGAACTTCGGCTCGAGCGCACCGAGCGTGATCCAGCCGTCGACGCAGGCGTACGGGCGATAGCAGGCCAGCCCGCCGGCCAGCTCGAGCTCGCCGCGACGCGGCACGACTCCGTCCGCGAAGAAGCGCGCGGCGACCATCGCCAGCCAGCTCTGGGCCCCGCGGGTCATCGACACGTCGACGAGCTGGCCCGCGCCCGAGCGATCGCGCTCGTGCAGTGCGGCGAGGATGCCGAAGGCGGCCATCAGCGCGCCGCCGCCCAGATCGGCGATCTGGGCGGCCGCCGGCACGGGCGGTCCATCGCGCTCGCCGGACAGGCCGAGCAGTCCGGCGCGCGCGAGGTAGTTCAAGTCATGGCCGGGCCGGTCGCGGTCGGGCCCGTCCTGGCCGTAGCCGGTGATGGCGCAGTAGACGAGCCCCGGATGCTCCTCGCGCAGCCGCTCGTAACCGAGGCCGAGACGGTCCATCACGCCCGGCCGGAAGGATTCGAGGAGCACGTCGTGCTCGCGCACCAGCCGGAGGAAGACCTCCCGGCCTTCTTCCACCTTCAAGTCGAGCCTGATCGAGCGCTTCCCGCGATTGAGTGACAGGAACAGGGCGGAAGCCGCGCTCGGATCCGCGCCGGCGTGGTGCGGCGGCGCCCAGCGGATGTAGTCCCCGGAGCCGGTGTCCTCCACCTTGAGCACGTCGGCGCCGTAGTCGGCGAGCAGCAGCGAGCAGTAACCGCCCGGCAGGAGCCGCGAGAGGTCGAGCACCCGGATCCCGTCGAGCGGCCCACCGGTTCCCGCTGCGCGCCTCATCGCTCGACGTCCAGCAGGGCCCGCGCATCCCGCACCGTCGCCACCCGCCGGCCCGAGTCCTGCGCCATCCGCCGTGCGCCGGCGACCGGGTCGCCGTTGGAGCGCGCCATCTCCCCGTCAGGGGTCGCGGGGCACTGCGCCCGGTCGGCCACGGCGCCCGAGATGGCGCAGGTTATGAGGACGGGGTCGACGGCTACGGGCTCCCGGAGAAGTGAGACGTTTTACTCCTCACTCTGTCGGACAGAATCATCGCATGCGAGCGTTTATCCGCCAGCGCGCGGGTAGCCCCTCGCCCAGGGAAGGCACTCTATGAAAGGACTTCGACTCTCATGCTCGGGATGATCATCGCCGCGATCGTGATCGGCATCATCGCCGGTTACCTCGGTCGCCTCCTGCTGCCCGGCCCGGATCCGATGGGCTTCGTCGGCACGGTCGTCGCCGGCATCATCGGCTCGCTGGTCGGCTTCTTCCTCTTCACGGAGGTGCTGGGAATCGGCGATTCGGACAAGTTCGACCTCGGCGGCATCATCGGCGCCGTCATCGGCACGATGATCGTGCT